>Ga0247733_1000095_pt1 | contig 134908 bp, 137 predicted proteins | sample UWRJL043104R2_FD_180932 | JGI IMG/M metagenome (GOLD analysis project Ga0247733, IMG submission 180932) | Plant litter microbial communities from Arlington Agricultural Research Station in Wisconsin, United States - UWRJ-L043-104R-2 | ecosystem: Environmental > Terrestrial > Plant litter >... | reverse complement strand
GCTGCGGTGGGGGGGGGGGGGTGGTCGGGCGTGTGTAGAAAACCGTAATACGCTCTTCCGGCTCCAGCTAAGCCTCGATAGCTTGGCCTGGTTTCGGGACACGAGGGAACGGCGAGCGCGATGGTTCAAGTGGTTGGGGCAAACGCAGCGAGTGTGAATGATCCGGGCGTTTGATGGTGATTAGGATTACTGGTGGGCTGGTGAATTGAGGAGGTTAGAAACCGAGTGAAGGCACGGACGGGACCCTTGGGGCAGTGCGGGCGGGTGGCCCTACGCGCAACAGCAGCTCCACGCGCAACGTACGGGCCGCGTCTCTTCAAAACAGCCTACGCAACGATCTCTCTCGCAGCTTTGCGACAGCATCTTCCTATGCTCCTAGTTCAGGCTGTATAGATTGCGCGAACATGCTGCGACTTGCGACGCTGCTGCCTCCGAGCGTCGCGCCGCGTTGTGGAGGTGGAGCTCAACGGGGGACTGACGTCGCGCCAATCCACACTGGGGGTGGTGCATGCGTGAAGCTCTCAAGCTGCGCTCGCTTTCTGGCAAAATCCTACCACACTTCGAGGATCTATGTGTGTCACCTCTCTTCAGGTCCCTCTCAAGCCTTCCCATTATTGCTTGGAACACGAGCGCAAGCTACGAATCATTCGTAAGGCAGCCGCCAGTGATCACACACTACCCTGAAGCGGCGCAGCGTGCCGTGACGACGCTCTAGGGCTTATATGGTTCCAGCGACGACCCATGTTCAACACGTCGTGGGCGGCTGAGCTGCTTAAAATAGTGAGGGTGGCAGAGAGCGCAAAATACCTCTCAAAGGGGCATTCTGATGCTCGTAGAGTCCAGGGGAATTGTGCTGTAGTGACATGCCTCCAGCGCGCTTAAATGTCTGCATATGTGGAGTTCCAGCCCATGCGGCAGTGTTGCTGACGACGCCTTACGGGCCATACAATTTTTTTTTTGCCGAGCTGGAGTACAAGTTGCGGCGTGAAACAAGTCACCAAGGGCTCCGGTACAACACAATACGTGAAACAACCTCTCTGAATCGACTTTTGCAGACTGCGTGTATGGATGGCAAAGAAATATTGCCCGCTGGTGGCATTGCTGTGATAGACTGTTCCAGCTCCAATCGCATCCTTTAGGCTCGCTTAGTGAACCAACCTTGGTGCCCCACTTAGATCGTTCATCACAAAGACCAAAAGCCAACGTTTTTTTTTGCTGTAGGATAATAATCATACTTTATAATCTTTACATATGGTCAAATCACCATAATTCAACTGGAAAGCCCGGCTAGCTCAATCGGTAGAGCGTAAGACTCTTAGTACTTACGGTCTAAAGACACGATTGCGAGGTTATCTTAAGGTTGTGGGTTCGACCCCCACGTCGGGCTTCTTTTTTGCACTTGTGAGTGCTCTCTTTTGGTCTTCAACAATGTTTTGCTTAATCGTGTGCCTCAAGATAAGGTGCGGTAACTGATCTATGGCTCTCTTTTTCTACTGCAGAAAGAGAACTAGCGAATACAGAGGTCCATGAAGTGGCAATACGGGCATTCGAAAGACATGATCACAATCTCGCAGAAGAAGATTTTTTGGTCAAGAGAAGGCGCGTAGTACACTGTGTGTAGTCAGTTGAGCCCCAATTGACAAATTGTCCAACTAACATCTTCGTGGCAGTTCATTCACAACCTTTCTCGGCCATGTCGACGACTTGGGAGCCATCTGAGTTGGCTTCATGCACGCTCGCCTCCGCCACCCATATTCTCGAACAAAGTCTTTCGCAAGACCCGATTGTGCCATTTCGTATCTTTGAATGTAAAATTAGCAACAGCAAAATCGCCATCCTCAATCTGCGAGCGGATGCGATGCACGTTTGCAATATTCGCAAGCTATCATCACGTAGCTAAATCTTCCCATTAGAAAGCTCAGCATACTCTTGGATACATTCATCATATGGCTCAATCCCAGCGCAAAGGTTTGAGCACACTACGGTACAAATCCGTGAAGATACCGGTGACTCGAACCTACTACGCTCCCGTCTTCTATAAACTTTGTCCGCGCTGGTTGTGGCTTCGGTGTATGCGGTCACCGGGATGCACGAATAGCAGTTCGATGTCTGCGTAGCTCATTCCGAAGGGTCTCAGCACTCTTTGTTCTATACTAGACCTCTCGTCATTCTGTCTTACGACGCACCTTACACACTTCAGTCGTTGGCAACCAATAGCCAGGCCGTGTGGCTGTCGTGAATGGCTCCCGATTGGGCGTCAGTACCGAGCCGATAGACCCTCTATGTGCTTTCAAGATTCGGTCAGAAAATTACTGAATAACAACAACTCGCCAGGAGCTTGATGCTGAGGATTTCAAAACGTCTGTCGGTTGACTTCCGCTCTACTCCACTCGACACCGAGAATTGAATCATGAATTCTTTAGTCTGACCATCCCTGTTGCCTTCCGCTTCGCTGCTCGCCCCACGTCCTCAACTATTCGCTCCAACACCAGCTCTTCATCAAGGTCGGAATCTTTCCTCCCCTGAATGCCACTCCCACATTCGTTATTCGAGCCGCCACCGAATCCCTCTTCATCAGGAAGTGGATAGCGTATTCATAGCCGTTTAGCTGTCGAGGCTTCATCTGGGCTGTGCCCACTCACTATTAGCTGTAGAACAAAAACTAAGACCTGCATCCCCGAATGAGACACCTCAAGCTAGTCTAGCCGCCCTCACATTCTGCTGCCAATCCGTGCGTGACCTTCGAAGACGAGGCAGGGTATGGAACCGCATACCAAATGTAGCTTGATGATCTCGGCTAATGAGCAATGCCGCAACTCTGCCGAACGCACGAGAGCGAAGACATGCAGTAACAGCGAAGCCCTGAGGTCTAAAGTCGCGAAGGGCGGACCTCGGGTGCGCTTTCACGACGCACATATCCGGTTAGCGCAGGCTTGGGTAACCTTTCATCGGCGGAGTGCAACACTCCTCCACCACGTACTGCTGTGTACCATCACCCACGGTTGTATATATATGGCCTCTCCCTCGTGCGTCCGCGCTCTCGCCCGCCGTTCTCGTGTTTAGCTCGGCGTAGCTCTCCATGCGCAGCATATGACCACATTCGCGACGAAGCCTATAGCGACTAAGACCTCTGAAAGACGACTCCCATTGCGCTCCAGCTGCCTCAAGCATACGCCGAACAGAACTTTCCTGAATTGCGCCATGGCAAAGTCGTCGGCAACGGTTGCCGGTGCCGTCCAAAATCAGCCATTCGGAAGAGGCAGGTTGTGAACGCTGCAGGAGTGGCGGACTGCATTGACGCTCCTCGTATCGGATCTCTCGACATCTCCTCAATCATCCACTGGAGGTGCGCTTCCATCCGTTCCCACAAGCAACCCAGGACGTGTCCAATCTCCACTGGGAACTCTTTTCCTCAAGCGGCAGGAGCGCTCCCTAGACGCGGATGATGCGTAGGATTGACAAAGGCCGCGCCTGCGCTCACGGCGATACGCGCGACACGTCGAATACGTTCCTCCACATTCACCATGTACACGCCAGACGATTCGCTAGATCTACGTACGAAAGTTATAGTGGGCGCCTACAGCAGCTGGGGGACTTGCATACCCTGTTTGGTAAGCTCCATGTGGCTGGGAGCTTAGCGGGGAAGCACTCATCGGGATTGTGATAACCCCTCCACGCGAGCAATGCCGTGCTTGCGTTGGCTGCTCTCCAGCATCCCGGTCCCATTTCTCTAATAGAGGCTTGCTGTTGGTCGTGGATCAGCCCCTGTTAGAGGCCGCCATGGTTGGCAAACGCCCTACTGTCGCTCTTCACATCACCCCGCTTCTTTGCTTTTGATAAGAGCGCACCAACTATTTCCACGCCTCCGCACATAAAGGCTCTGGGAGAGCCTTGAGCCTTGCTACCTTCGATTTGGCTGGTTTGGAGTTTCTTTGGTCGCTTTCAGTCGCTTTATTTTCCACCCCTTTTCTCCTTTGTCGTGCAACGATCGAGCCTACCTTCTAGATCCGAGCCGAATCGGTAGGTCGATCATTGCGCTGCATCTATCTTTGCCACTTCAGTGTGCTTTATAGCGGACTCGAAGTCGCCATTGTTGCGATCAATTTCTGGCAAAAATGAAGACACTCCTACTCCTACTTGGTGCAGCATTTGTCGCAGGCTCGGCTTCGCTATTGTTCTTGAAGCCATCAAGGCGTGATGTCATCTTGGATCGACTTCAATTGCGACGTCGACGGACCTCTGGCTCCGGCACTCCTCCTCGATCATTGTCGCCAAGCAACAAGGATCAAGAGCACGAATCAAGCCCGGACTACTCAGACATCTACCCTCCGTCACGCCGACATGTTCTAGCTGATATCCACGGATTTGCTGAAAAACTGGCTAAGACAGAAGACCAGTGCATCGCGTCCCCGGAGAAGAAAGAGAGGATTCCTCTTACCACCGAACTCAGCGATGCCAAAAAGACCATGTTGACTCCTTGCGAGTTCTCGGTGGAAGAGATCAACGCCCTCGGTAATTTTCCAGACTATGCCAAACTCAGTGGTGTACCTTCCCCCCAGCCATATCACGAGTTTAACATAAAGAACGCAAGGCCGAGGCCATACAGGCCCTTTCGATGGGCATACCACCAGACTATGTGTAAGTGAGGACGTATGTCGGCTTGATCTCCTCTAATCCACATTAGCCCTTACAAAACTTGAACCAGACTGGTGGCTGGAACTCGAGAGTACGTATGAAGAGCGTATCAGGCAACGACAGGAGCTGTTTGCAAAGCACGGCAAGAGTGTGCTAGAAGCACTCCCTGGATCCGAATTTGCCTGCAAGGAATTAATGGAGATGTCTCTACAGTTTCTATGCGCCCGCTACCCACAATACTTCCGTCTGGACACGGGAAGGATGGTCTTCTACAACGGTATCCTGAATACCGAGTCCGATCTCAATGCCACGCATCCACTCCATGTTCTACTGAACAACGTCCCCGAAGACTACGCCATAATGCTGCGTGATCCAGAAAAGGGCTACTACTTTTTCCGAGCTGGTATGATTTGCAGCGCATTGGGCTGGAACGTAGGCAGTAAGATTGGCATGTCTTTGTCGCAGATTCATGGTCCGATACCGGACTACAAGGAGAAGATGCAGTTCTCAATGGACAGGTTGGTTGCCTAGCTCTTACCCGATTGCTGCAGTACATGTCCAGACACTGACCTCCAATAGGTACTTTGCGAAGAAGCCAACCGACAAAGCCATCCAGCGCGGGTCTTGGGGCCTCGAAGTCGGCGAACCGTTGTACATGCCACCCGGCGACCCCCACGAGAAGTACCGTGACGTACAGATGGCCGACCTTGATATTTCGCAATGCCACCTGCGAGTTGATTGGCAAACACTGCGTCGACTTCCGCTTTCGGGCGCTATCGTGTTCAACTTCAAGGCACTCTTCACTCCCGTGGAGGACTTCCGCAACGAGCCTTTCATCCCGGCACTGGTATTGAAGGTCTTGAATGAAGGCAAGCAGAACCTGATGGAGTACAAAAACACGTGGCATACCGAGCATGTTGTCAAACCGGCGCTCGAGAAGTATGCCGAGGAACAGGTGGAGAAGGGGTGGGTGCCGAAGGATTGGGAGCCGCATACGCTGGACGAAAGTCCATGGTATCCGGGGTGGGAAGAGAAATGGCGCCGTGAACAGGGCTTTTAGAGCCGTTTGACCAGTAGAGTGCCTGGATGTGGGTCTCGAGGGGCAAGCGATGGGTTTTGCAATTCCTGTGCGTTCAGAGCAGCACTTCGGTGCCTTCTTCACTCAATTGAACATAGACAACTTGCATGAAGTATTGTGTCTGCATTCAGTAGTATCTCGAAGTGTTCATGCCGCTTCCCCACTAAGCCGGAACTTCGAGTCGCGCTCTCCGACTCGCCGAATGACATCAACCCCACGAAGCATTAGCGTTTGCCCCACCCTTCACTATCCCCGCCGGCCTACCTCGAGCTACGCCTGTCAGTGTTCGAATCTCCATCTATCCGCACGTCGAAATATCTCGAATTACATATTCAATAGTTATTCTGGAAAGCTCGGAGCGTGCCGGATGTCTTTAGAGATTACGCAGCAGGCCGAGGAGCGGGCCGGTTCCGTGCAACCGGAACACCGGGTATGCCGAGAGGGGGTGTGGATCGGGTGCGGACCTCATGGCTGAAGATTTATCTGCGATCGTACTGATCGGGTATGTATTACAAGGGTAGACTTTCCTGAAAGTCGTACTAGGGTGGGTGGGGTGTTTTATATAGCTTGCTGTTCGTTCCTTTGTTTCAAGGCTGGACGCTTCTGAAGCTATATACTGTGAATCTTGCTACCGCGTTCATCCTTCATCGTTTCTTACTGGTCGCATCGTTTTGATTTTCCCTCGTTCGGTAGTAAAGAAGATTCACTGGTTCGTGGATATGGGAGGCACACAACCATGGCCGCAGGTTCCTGTGGGGAACAAGGACCATACGAGCGCGGCTGTTGTGATCATCGGGGCGGGTATATCTGGTATGTTTATGGGTCTGCGGAGGAAGCATAAGAGTTTGGAAGATCTCAAACTGATACGTTGACAATAGGCATGTGCATGGCCATCGACCTCATCAAGCGTAACAAATGCCACAACTTCATCATCGTCGAGAAGAGCTCCGGTGTAGGCGGTACATGGAAGTGAGTCCAACGACCTCTCAATGCATATTTCCCAGTCCCTTCAAAAACTTTGTAGTATCTGTATCTCGTCGCGGAGAACAGCACCGCTAACCACCACGCAAACAGCGACAACAAATACCCCGGCTGCTGCTGCGACGTCTGGTCAATGCTGTACTCGTACTCCTTTGCGCAAAACCCAAACTGGACCCGTGAGTACCCCGGACAAGAAGAAATCCTCAACTACCTGCGCGACGTCGCGCAGGAATACTCGCTCTACAAGTACATACGCTTCAACACCTCGGTCTCATCAGCAGCCTGGAACGATGCCACTTCGCGGTGGACTGTGGACGTCAACGTCACGGGCGGAAAAGACGCAGAGTTCAGTCCAAACTACAGCATTGAGTGCGACTTCCTTGTCAGTGCGGTGGGACAGCTGAACCAGCCCATGTGGCCGAAGATTGAGGGCTTGGATAACTTTGCCGGGAAGGTCATGCATAGTGCGAGGTGGGACTGGAGTTATGGGATGGAAGGGAAGAAGATTGGGGTTATTGGGAATGGTAAGTTCACTGTTCTACATGCTCGGGATATGGTCGTGTACCACTCCACTTTCAGCGCGAGACTGACCGCACGAAACAGGTGCCACAGCCGCCCAAATCATCCCCGAGATCCTCTCCCAGGCCAAAGACCTAGTCGTCTACCAACGGACGCCCAACTGGGTCATTCCACGCGGCGATGGCCCCGTCTCCGCGTTCCGCCGCTTTCTATACACGTACCTCCCACCGCTACGCTGGCGCATACGAGCCTCGCAGATGGACTTCCGCGAAGCCTTCTTTTCCGCGGTAACCGACTCGACCTCGCCCTTCGCCGGCCAAATCCGCGAATGGTGCACCGCCATGCTCAAAGCGCAAATCCCCAACAAGCCAGAACTATGGGACAAACTCACGCCAAACTACTCGCCAGGCTGCAAGCGAGTCATCATAACAGACGACTACTACCCCGCCATCGCCGACTCCAAAACCACCCTAGAGACGAGCAAGATCCGCCGCGTAACAGAAACAGGTGTAGAGATCGAAGACGAAAACGGCGACACGAAACACCACGAGCACGACATGCTCGTCCTCGCCACAGGCTTCCGCACAGTCGAGTTCCTCTACCCAATGCAAGTGACGGGGACGAACGCACGCCCGCTTTCAGACATATGGCAAGACGGCGCCTCGGCCCTCTACGGCACCACCGTCCCCAGCCTTCCCAACTTCGGCATGTTCTACGGCCCCAACACCAACCTCGGCCACAACTCCATCGTACTCATGATCGAAGCGCAATCGCGCTACCTGAATACACTCGTCTCCGCCGTACTCGACGCCAAGTCCCGTGGGAGCCCCATCGGCATCATGCCCAAGGAATCCAAAACCTCTGCCTTCAACGACAAGATACAGCAAGTGCTCGCCAAGTCTTCGTTTGCGGATCCGAATTGTGGAAGTTGGTACAAGAACAAAGACGGCAAGATTACGAATAACTGGAGTGGGACGGTGGTGGAGTATCAGAAGGTGCTGTCTAAGGTGGACTGGGAGGATTTTGAGATTGCTGGGGATGAGGCTGGGGCGAGGGAGGGCGAGGTGAGGAGTGCGAGCAAGGTTGTGTTTGGGCATGGAAAGAAGGAGACGAGGATTGGGCGGGTGAAGGAGGAGATTGCTATCAGCAATGCGGGGCTGTTGATGGGGGCGGCCAGTGTGGTGGCGTTGGGTGCGGCGTGGGTGTGGAGAGGCAAGTTGCCGATGCGGTTGAGGATTGGGTCTTCAGCTCGTTGAGGGGATGTTTGAGAGGCTTGCATGTACATGGTGTTGCCTGCTTACAATTTGACGTGTTTCAGGGATGAGGTAGAGCACTGTGTATGTACTCATTTAGATTTTTTACCCTTGTCTCTATTCAGTTCTCGTCGTCTACCACTGCTCTTGTGCTGTTGTATACCTTGGTTGCCGCTATCTCACCCTACTCGTCATACTCGAAGACTTCCATATCTCCCCAGCTCACCCTCTTCTTCCTTCTCCTAGCTCCTTTGGTACGCTCACTCGGCAGTATCGTAGCTGCGCGCATCCGCGACCATGCGTCGCTCATCTGCAATGTACTTGGCGGCATCGGCGTTCTAGGTAGCGTCGAAGGACCCGTGCTCGTAGCTCCGCCCTGCCGGTCTCCTCGCTTGGATTTATCACGAGGGTACGGCCACTTGGTCTTTGGATCCGCCGGGGACGGATGGTGGTGTTGAATAGGAGCACTAGTCGAAGGCTCCGTCTGTGTGGCATTCATGGACAATGGAGAGTTCGCCTTCGCGCGTGCTGTGGCACATTGCTGGGCCTTTCTGTACTGGACATGGCGGGGATGGTCATCGAGGAGGTGGTTCAGGGCCAGGAGACTCATCATCACGCAGAGGTAGATGGTTTTGCCCATGCTGGTAGGGTTGACTGGGAGCTTCGACGGACGAGCCATGGCGGCTGCGAACTGTGATCGAATACTTTGATGGCTTCGACGAGAATATCGCAGCAGACAGTGAATGCGGATCCGCTGGGTGGTGCTGCTCCCGGGGAGCTGCTGGCATGGTGGGAGTCATTGTGTTGGGCATCTTGAAAGCGGTATAAGCGTCTTTGTCCTACCCTCAAAGCCCGACTTTGATTGTCCCGTGCCATCAGTGCCATCCGGAGCATTGAATCTCCAGTTTTCGTTGCGTCTAATGATGCGATCGGACTTGCGGCCAGAGGAGCATCCGAGCAATGACGACGGTCGTGTACCACCCGATGGATCATTCACGTAGTGCTTCAGTCAGGTCTGGATGCTCGAGTAGGATGCTGTCTGAGGCGTGCTAGGTTGCGTTGCGCCTCGTTTCTTCCCCATTCGGCACTACCTGAAACACTAGGGTATACTGTGAGCGGGCTGGAAGAGGAAGAAAGGTGGAAACTAGCTGCGGCCATTAGCTGTCTAGAATGGGGTTCCTTCCTTATGCACCAATGTCTGCAAGTATTGGCTGGAGGCGGCGGTCGTAGTCTGATGTGGTCAGGCCTCTGGGCGGCCTTGGTAAGTCTCACTGCATTTGCCTCGGCGAGTTCTGTGGTTGGTTGGAAAAGGTCCTGTCTCGGGAAGGTCCAATGTCGTGTTGGGGCCTCCAACGCCGTAACACAGCAAGCTCAGCACTCTGGGCCACTGATGCGGGCCAAGTGGCTGAAAGCAATGGCATCACGGAATTACTGTGTGCTAAACAACGCAATGATGCTGAGACGCGGGTGATGTGCGGCACAGCACGCTCCGGAGCCGCCATGTTTAATTAGATGAAAACAGGGCGAGGGCGGGAAACAGCAAACAGAACATGCCGGCATTGACAAGAAAGCGGGATCTGGCGGTGTCAACATTTGAGTTTGACACGTTCGGCAAGAGCCCGGGCGGCGAGGCGAACGTTTGCGGTCTGTTTCACGCCGCCCATGTACCACGGCACAGGCGCTCTCGTGAGTCGTAACGCGACAAAGGCAAGACGAAAACGCAGTCCACCAGGCCTCGCTGCTCGTTTGGATGTGACCGGCAGTAGCGCCAGGTCCTGGCAGACGGTTTCGACGCGATGAAACCAGATGCCCCGGGTGCAGCATGAGTGAATTCGACGGGCCGTGGCTTTCGTCCAGTCAAGGTGGCGGAAGGCGGGGGCACTGCTGGGGCCTGCAGCCATCTGCAGCTACCAAGACGGGCGCTGGAGGGTCGGGAGGAGGCACGCCAGGCACGCCCGCGTGTACTTGTAGAGCGCCGTGCGGGCTGATTAGCGGACGCGACGGACGGCGCAATCTTGCTGGCATTGCTGGCATGGCTGGCATGGCGGGCATGGCTAGCATGGGCAGGCAGTGGTGGGAGAGAGAGACGGTGGTGGTGTGCAGAGAGGGCGGGGCAGGCGTCTCGATTTGCTCGAGGCCCTCCCGCTAAGTCGCGCCTGGCTTGCAGACGGCTCACGAACCGTGCGCCTCACAGCGCTCCTGCCGTCCCATTGGCGCGCTGCCAAACGACACGCCCGAACGCATCCCGGCGCCCATCAATCATGCCGGTGCATCCCAGCTGGCGTCTGAAACCCATCGTCTCCTGGCGTTCGGGGACGAGCCAGCAGCACTATTTCTTTTCGCTGACCCGCGTCCACCGCCCGGCTGGAATTCCCCGACCAGCGTGCTGTACATATTCCTACCCTTCACCAGACCAGCACACGCCCTTTGCTACCACCAGTCGACGCGCATTCCTCGGCGGCTCAGCGGCTGCTACCCACCACCATGAAGCGCAAGTTCTCCTTCAACCTGGCGCCTGTTGTTCGTACTCCCACACCCACCGTTGCCCGTTCTCTAGCTCACACCACGCAGAAGGTGCCCTTGCGGTCCGACTCGCACCCAAAACACAGCGCCGAACCGACGCCCCCGACCGCGAAGTCTTCCTCCCACCGAAGACACTTCTCCGGGGACAGCATCATCCCCTCGCTCGACTCGCCCTTCATACACCGCCGTCCGCTCGATCACAAGACGGAGCAGGAGCTGCGCGTAGCATGTGCCCTCATCCTGAAGAACTTCAAACCCTCCGACGCCGAGTTCGTCGACGCCGATCCCAAGCTCGACTTCACCGGGCCCCACAAGCCCAGGGCCCCCAAGACAGACGCGTCGCACGTCAGAGTCCACCGACCCACCGGCGCGCCGACCGACCACCACCACAGGGGACGCGATGCAACCAGGCCAACCCACAGGTCCGACGGCGCCGCGGTGAAGGGCTACGATCAGCCCGTGCACGCGAGCACTGGGAGTCGAAGAACCGAGAACGACGCAGACAAGCCCTTCAAGTCGCCCCCCATCGAAGCTCCCAGATCGGCTACCACCCGCACCGACGTCGACTCGGACGATGCGAGAAGCCTCGGCACGCCACTAACGGCCTCAACCGATGCCCATCACAACAATGGCTCCACGGCACCTACCTCGGTGGCTCTCACGTCGGGCAAAAGCTCAAAGCGGACTTCTCACCAGTACGACACAGCCGCCGCAGCCGCAGACGCCCAAGCCGCCGAATGGATGCGGCAAGAACTAGAAAAGCGCCGGCGGCAACAGCCGCAGCAATCGCGCCCCGAGACTTCGCATCGACCGCCCAGTCGCGCCAGTAGCATCAAGGCTGGCATCAGAGAGTACTTTATCCCTGGCTCAGTCACCCTCTCCCGCTCCCAATCCCGCGACTCTCTGCGTACTACCAACAGCCAGAGCTCGAAAGAGCCAAAACGAAGTGGGTCTTCCCATGGCTGGCGGAGCTGGGGCTTGAATCGCAGGTCGAGCTCGCGCACCAGTCGGTCCAGTAGCAGGCCAGGAACGTCGAGCGGCCGCATCGAGCGCGGGGAGCAGGAAAAGAAGCCTGAGCTCAACTTGAACCGAGAATTGCCTCCTCTGCCTGGCCTCGACACTTGGACCGAGCCAGAGCCAGAGCAGCCCAAGGAGCCCAAACCACAAGTGCAAGGCGCACACATAGCGACCCTGATGCGGGCACAAGACCAGCAGCAAGACTACGCTGCAGCAGTTCGCCGGCATCACAGGAGGAGTGGGTCTGACACCCTAGCTCTGCGGTACGGCAATGACCATACTCGTAAGAAGTCGCCAACTCAGGTATCATTGGGCGAGAAGCGGACAAAGCCGGCTCATGTGTCGGAAATCTCCCTAGACTTCGACCAGATGATGTCGGCCATGTCCTCGAACCGCCATCTAGACGACCAACTCGCCCTCCACCCGAACAATGATCCCCGCTATGCTCCTCAACGGAGCACCAGCACCATTTCGCATTCTGGAAAACCCAGCACCGACAGTCGCCTACACGCACCTAACTTCAGTCGCAAGATAAGTGCTGATGCACCGCGCCCATCCGGACCTTCCGAAAAAGAGAAGAATTCATACAAGAACGTGGTTCACATTTCGGGACAAGCCGGCAAGGAGGAGCAGAAGAGTAAACTGAGACGAGTGCTCAGCGGGTGGATGCTGAGAAAGGAGAAGAAGGAGAAGAAGGAAGATTGGATGGTGAAGGTGGAGAAGCAGGGTGTAAGAAATGGGGTCATGGTCCAGGAAGAGGCTGCGCTTCCTCCTGTTGTACGCTACTAACCTTATAGATTCTTTTCCTTTGTGTTGCAGTTGAAAAGCCGTGGTTGGGCATTTTCATTTCTTGAGCAGACGCATCTTTTCGAATCGGCCTGAAGAGGTCACGACTGACGTTAATGCGTAATGAAGAGTACGATGATACGATTGGGTTGGTTGCTTCTGTTATGCCGCGGGTCTGGCTTGTTCTACTTTGGCCTCTCCATATTTGGGGCTTATCACATATTACAACGCGCTTTTCGTTTGTCTTAGAGCAATACTTGTTCGCCACTCCACATCACACCTTAATCTAATCCATTACATCATTTTGTCTTCGCCTCAGGCTCGCATCCAAAGTCAGCCCACCCGTCGACTGATCTGAAGCTATTTACAACAACTCCCAGAACTCCTCAAACAATACGAAACTACACCTCAAGTACCGGCCACGGACCGACGGGAAGCCCAGGACCCGGTCGCCTGGATTCTGGTCGGCCATGACACGGGCACAAGCAACAGATGCGTGACTCGTGGAGTAGTGTTTCGGGGTGTCATGACAAAGGGCATAATGACATATTGTGTCATACCGGGGGTTGCTTGTTACCGTGAGGCGAGAGGGAGGGGTCAACTGGTGGAATTGTGGGGAGAGATGGTGGGGTCGTTGCTCAAATGCTGTTCGGTGGACCGTTGCTGTTTCCTCACTCGACCCATCATGTGACTACGCGCTGGTGACGTAGCGCGTCTTCGATCTTTCCCACACATCCAGTGTTGCGACAACAGCCGCTTGTTCGCCGGCATATGGCTGCCACTCGTTTCTGTCACTACCGCTATCGCTATGCTATGACTATTCATGTGGGGTTGCGTCGCGCAGTTTGGCGTCATGCTAACAAGGCGTTTAGTGTTAAGCAGTCTGCCTTTACTTAAACACCGATTGACTTGCGGTCACACTCGCAGTCACACTCGCATCGGAGGGGGAAGAGCTGCGTTGGACTGGTCGTCGGTACTTATGTACTTGTGTCTTCAAGAATTTGGGCTGTGAGTTACTTGCACTGCACACTCGTCACTGTGTCAATTCGAGACTTGAGAAACGGACTTTCACTACCTTGTCGACCAAACACTCGCATTCGATTGTTCTCTGAACTCAATGGAGAGGGTAACTTTGGACGCCGAGTTACTCGATCATCCCCAACCACTGTCACTCATAACCTTTCTCAGCGATGCAGCTATCCGCACGAATGACAAGCGCTAGCACCACTGACTTGAATCCTAGCAATCGCAGAAGAGCGAAAAGCAAAGCTTTGCCCTTCCAGACGCCTTGAGTTCCCTCAGAAGCATTCCAGGCAACTGAAGTCACCTAAGAGACGAAATATGAGAAAGGACACACAGTCCACTTGCTATCTTACTTAACGAATCACTATGCACTCCTATGTCCTTTGACGTACCTCCACCTCATTTACAAGCAACTTCTAGCCAACACACTTCGACGCCGGACCCACGACGGAGCTCGTTCGCCGTTTCCTTCGCTTGCCATCATGTGCAAGGTCAAACAGTACCGGTTCACGTGTCAACACTATCTCAAGGTGTGCATTTCACGTTGCGGTGGGACAAAAGAGAAGAAGACTCGCAGCAGCGCAAAGGCAGCATGCTGCTCCGAACCATATATCTACATCAAGCTGTGCTTCGCATGCAGCAAGTGCCAGCAAGATTCATGGCTCGTGTCCTGGCAGGGAAAACGAGACAGAGCCACTGCCTTCCGAAATGGGCTTCAAGAGAAGGGGTTACCTGGCGCAGACGAGGTAACAAGACTGGTGAAAGAGCTTGAGGAGAAGTATGCGAGTGCTGCTTGGGCATTGAACCAGTCGCTGCCACATGCGCATAGTAAGTCGCATGTGGAAAGAGTGAAGTTGGCGCTCAAGACAGATACGGAACGGAAGCGCAGAGTATCGCTGTTGAGGCGTGAGGTTCAGCCGCAAGAGGTCGTGCTTCCAGCGGACAAGAAGGAGGGATGGATTGAGAATGATAATAATGACGATGAAGATTACGTTCGAAGTACGGATCCCCTACATCCTGTTTGCACTGACTACAGCCATCCTTTGGATGGCATCGACGACAGTTGGATGCTGGAACACTTCACAGCGGAGGAGCTACAGGCTTCAGCTGCCGATAATGAATTTGTGATCGACCACTCCTTCGGACAAAGTTGGAACTGGGGTGGGGATAAAGATATCGCGGAAAACACAGCCGTTAACGCGTGGAATGACGAAAGCGCTGAAGCGAGCGACTCCGCTGAGCTGACAGCCTGGGGTCCGGAGGCAGATACATCCTCCCCACCAGTCGAGATCGGCATGAACGGTATACGAACGGAAGAGGAGAAAAGGATTAACATGATCGAAGAAACCATCAAGGCCTTTTGGGGCGTTGTCAATGGCGACTCCAATATCGACATCAACGCCAAAAAGCAACAACCTCACCACCCCCACCCAAGTAAGGACCATCTCACCTCTTTGCTCCAAATCCTCTCTTTGATCGCGACCAAGCCTAACAACTCGGATAGCTCCGACTCCGATCCCGACTCAAATCTCAACACCCGGCTCGAATCACCTCCCATCTGGACTGACGGTCCCGCCAACGATGAACATGCAAGACCTCTCCCTCGGAGGCCCTCCACACAATTGAAGTACGACAAAATGCGCAGCACGATACAGAAGTACAAGTTTACCAGTCCAAGACTGTACTACTCCAAGTGGCTTCTACTCTCGCGGATGGAGATCAGGGACTTCGTTGGGCCGCCGATGAGCTGGACGATCTGGGATCCGAAGTAACCGGTGGACTGAACAGTGAGAAACGTGGCCAAAGTGGTTTTTCTTCGATTGGGCGGACATGCACAAAGGCATTGTGGCTTGGAGTTGGCGTTATGAGACCTTGCGCTTTCGAAGGGGTCTTTGTGTAGTTGCGGCTTCGGAAACCATGGTGACGCTTGGGAAGTATGCAGTTGGTGACTACTGCTCGTCTTTATGGATATATGCAAAGCCCACAAGTTCACAGGGTGTGGCATGAGACTTGAAAAATTTGCAAGCTATACTTCGTACGTTGAAGAGGTTGATTATTGGGGAATTCCGTTATTCGTGACGCTGATGCTAATGCTACTCATGATCGTCTATCCACAAAGACTATCCACGGTTGCGCATAGAAGACGGACTTGCAGGTGCCTCTGGTATGCCCGCATAATGTATTACGTTAACCAGCAGCCAGAACGAGCTTCAAGTGAAGCCCTTACCCCCGAGTCTCGCAAAGCGCTCAGATAGTTCGAGCATTGATTGTCCGTGTGCACAACGCACATCGAACTAATAATGGCAGTAGCCACGTCGTTCAAATTCTCACTTCGTCTCCTCGACCATAGACGCGTTCGATGTGCCGTCCAGATTCACCATCAGCGACATGGGGTGAAATCCTCCTATGATCTCACACAGAGCCCTCCTCATTGCTGCATTCCACAAGTCATCAGACTAGTGTATCAAGGAGCCAGAGAGCTTAGCCCCATCGCTCGGTTCCGTATTGCTGCCTGCTGCCATTCCCAAGGATACTGTCAAAGTACTGTCCGCCGCCACCGTCATAACCAACACCACCGCCCATGTACGTGCCCATCCCCCGCCTACCTCGCGTCTTGCTTTCCTCGACGACGGAGCTCTTCCGACCCAAGTCTTTGGCCGCTGAGACGGAGTTGGTGATGGAGGAGAGGAGTTGAACAAGCTGCACATCCGAGGCTTCTTGTTGGGACTCTAAGGTGAAGGCTTCCGCGTCTGGTGGAGCGAGGATGTTGATGCGGGCGAGCATGGCGGATATGCTTCGTAGGATGGGGTGGTTGAGCGGAAGAGGGTGGTCGCCGGAGGGTGCGGGGTTCACGGGGAGGGAGGAGTCGGACAGGTATGACGGTGGTAGTGAGGCGAGGTAGGCGCGAATGAGCGCGAGACGTCGACTTAGCATGCGGATGGCGTTCATCTTATTTGTAAGGGTCGAGAGGAGCTCGTCGTCTTCGGCCGTCATGACAGTGGCCTCGTCAATGGTATCCTCCTTCTTCTCCTTCTCCTTTGGCTTCACCTTTGCCTTCTTGTTTTTGTCCTCTTCGGCCTTGCTCGAGTCGGGTTTCGATACTGCCGCCGTAGACCCATCAACAGCAGTAGCATTGCCACCTCCGCGGGCAACAAAGTCGACAGCGATCATCTCTGCCTCGCCCGTCTCCACTGAGTACACCAGCTCTCGGAACTTGAGCGTCCTGTTCTGAACCGCACCGTCGATGTCCATGGCCTTGTCATTCGGGCCGCCTGTTGCGCTCTCGTAGACGGACTCGTAGAGTGTGAGGGGTAGCTTGCCCGCAGCTGTGGCCTCGGAGTCGGCATGTGAGGGGTGGAACAGGCAGAGAAGCGGCGATTCGGTGTACAGTTCTGATATGCGTGCGTGGATAGGAAGAATATGTGGTTGAGGGCCTGACACGGCACCGAGCGTGAACCAGCCGACGATGTCGAGCTGCGGTTGCTTGTGGACATCTTTGACTATAAATGGCATCAGTCATGTTCCATATGCTAAAGAGAAAGGCTCAGTTGTTCAACACTGAGCTCCGGGAACTCACAATCTTCTAACCGCTTGCTAAACCACTCATCGTCAAGCACCACATCTCCGTCCGCATTTGACTTTAGCTTTGCCTGGAAAGCAACCTCCATTGTGATCTCCTGTCCATTTTGCTGGCCCAGAATAGCTCCAGCTATCGGCCCCTCCTGCTGTCGTAGCGTATGTCTCGTTATGCAGTCTGATATCGTGAGGAGGACAAGAGGGTGGAGCTGTACGGTGGGGCTCGTGTCGGAGGCGCGGGTGGTGGAAAGCAGCGGGTTTGCTGTAGCTTCCGCCATTATTGCAGGTTGCTAATAAGGGGAGCTTGTTTTTAAGGGTCGTAAAGTAATTGGAGCGGAAATTGAGAGCTCGATGATGTAGCGGAGGCGTGGAGGCTTTAGGCAGTGAGCCTTGGCACAATGCGGCGGCCGCTCGGCGATCGGGGGGAAATGATCCGTGCACGTGCCGACGCGTCTTAGTGTTAGAGTGAATGTTGAGCCATTCCTTCAAACTACTCTCCATCAACAGCCTTTCTCGCCTGCGAGAGAAGGACTCATCTACAATCTTGCGATGTGTTTTCCTGCTCGAACGATTTGTTTTGCAGATATACGGTGAAATGAAGCCCACATGCACTTCAGCGACGAGGTCTGAGCACGGAAGTTATCCTCTTCGAGAGAATGCCACACGCCGGCAGCAACTCTACCCCCTTCGACAAGGCCATCGTCCAATGCTTGCGTGCAGCTAGCAAATAGACGAACATAGACATCCTTAGCAACCAATTTTTGCTCTCGTTAGAGCGCTAGATGCAATATCCCAGTGACGTAGTAGCATTATACGAAGTTTCTCATTACTCGACTAGCTCCTTTCAACTCCATTTCGTTCCAGCAAACAACTCTCAATTTCCCAAATCGACCATCATTGTATTGTATGTGTAATCCCAATTTCCCCCGAGCCGGATCAAACCGAAAAGTCCCCTAAATCAAAAGGATCTGGTATCTTCCATTAACGAAAGAGGGCTCGACAGAAGAAGTAAATCCCCCCAGAGTACAAAATAGGGCTCCAAACGCCATGCCCCTCCAAAATTTCCTGCAACCCGGTGCCTCTAATCTATCTTCAACTCGTCAAGTCCATGAGTCATTAGAAACGAATCCAACTCCAATTCAACATTACATAATCTCGCCTTCGCCTTCGAAAGCTGCGAGCGAACGGCAAGGAGGAAGATCAAGCTTCCACGAGTACTTTGAGTACGAGCTTGCCCTCCTTGTCCATGGTTTTACCGGCTAGCTCGAAGGCTTCTTTTGCGGCGGACAGCCCGCGGAAGCGGTGCGTAATCATGTTGTCCAGACTGGGGAGGCAGCCCGAAGATATGATCTTGATGCCCGTGGGGTAGGTGTTTGCGTAGCGGAAGACGCCTACGATGTCGACTTCTTTCAGGTGCGAGGCGGACATGGGGAGGGTTTGTATTGGGGTTCCCATGCCGACCATTACGAGCTTTCCGCCGGGTCTTGTTGCCTTTGTGATGTTAGCGGCCGGCTTTCGGTCGATCCAGAGCTGAAGACTTACATAGAGTCCAGCCTGCATGCAGATCTCCTTCCCAGTGCAGTCAAATGTCACATCGGCACCTTCAAAATCAATGTCGTTCAGTGAGGCGATCTGCATGATATCCCCAGCGAGCTCTTTCGCGACGGCAAGCTTCTCGGCGGTTTCGGTCAAGTGTCTTCGCGGAGTGACAATGTAACCCTTGTGTGCAAAGCCATTGGACAGTGCGTAGTTCACCCGACCGCTGTCGATATCGGCGATCACCACGGTTGTGGCGCCGGACATCTTAGCCATAGCCGCAGTCAACAGGCCCACGGTGCCGGCACCGAAGACAATGGCTGTATCACCCTGCTCTATGGTCGCTCTCCTAGCTGCATGTATAGCGACAGCTAGCGGCTCAAGCAGAGCGGCCGACTCGAGCGAGACATGCGAGGGGAGCCTGGGACGGGCCGTCAGCACAATTGCTTTTCCGAGGGCTCATGCAAGACGTACTTGTGGCACCACTTAGCGGGGTGGTTGATGCGTTCCTGGAGCGTGCCCTGGAAGTGAGGTACAGATTTCGCGCTACTGCGGAATCTCATGCCAGGGCAAAGGTTATATCGACCTCGTTGACATGACCGACAGTTGTCACACGGCACGCCCACCTCCAATGCCACGCGCTCGCCAATCTGGAAGCCAGTCACAGCATCCCCAATGGCGACGACCACACCGGCGGACTCGTGGCCTAGCGATAGCGGCTGCACGGCCTGGAGATCGCCGTTGCGGAACTTGTTGTAGTAGGAGACGTCGCTCCCGCAGACGCCAGTAGCTTTGATAGCGATCTGGAGTTCATGGGGCCCTGGGTCGGAGATGGTGCGAGTTTCCTATCCGGGTGGTTAGCTCGAGTGTACTACACACGGGAAACCCCCACGATGGTATGAGGGTGGGATGGAGTAACGGGAACAGGAAGGCATACCAGCCGCAAATCTCTTGGCCCGTACAGGACAGACGCTACGACGGTGGTAGCTTTCGAGTAGTGACGAGTCGGGATTGGATAGATATCTGCCAGCGCTGAAGGAGCCATTACGAAAGACGTGTTAGGGGTGGAATCACGGGAAGGATCGGGGAGAAGAGAAAGAGGAGGGAGATAGTTGAGTCAACACCCCACGGGCGGCGTGGAGTGCTGATATACATTTTGGATCTTAGACTCGATCTCCGCAAGCTAGACCTTGTCGTCTCGTTCGTGCTTTGGCGCGAGATAATGGGCCATCGCATTGAGAAAGGGCCTCTGAACCACGTCATTTGCTGGCGCGGGTCAATCTGGCGGGTAGTACATGGTTAGGGGATGCGCATGGAGGACGACTCACTCGGGATGGACTGGCATGTCAGTGCTTCGCGTAGCCTTCTCTTTTTCCCGCTACGCTGAACGTTATATGAGGCTAGATCTCCTGGTGGTGGATACTGTCCGGGGTTGAAGGAGGAAGCTTGGACCAGCGATTGCAGACATGGGCAGTTGGAACTCCGACCACAAATTCTACCGGATCAGCAGTTTTGGCCTCCGATAATGGAGCCGGACGGAGCAGCCGTGCTGTAGAATCGTAATAACATGCTGTCGAACGAGCACCGTCTTCCGTCCCCGATGCCTATCTTGAAGCGTGTCGATGCGGCTGTGAAACAGCGATAAGGTATCGCCGTGCGACGCACCGCACCTGGAGCGGGCGCTGAAGAGCCACTGCTGTTTGCCGGTACGGAGGGCGTGGCTGCAGTGCTGCAGTGCTGCAGAGACGGGCGACAAGTGCTGCATAGGGCCCAGTATTATTCCCTGGGCAGACATAGCGCAGACAATGTTCAGGCTGATATGCGGGCTGGCCGGTCCTCCAGTTCCACCATCCTGCTCGTCCATCGCTGGAGCAAAGCGAGCATCACCTTGCAAGCCGCACCGCGACACATGTTGCCCTAGCACGCTGCCTCCTCGTAATCTCGGGTCAAGATTGGCGAATTGGAACAATTGATGCCGCACGACTGGCTGCAGTACCCACAATGGAAGAAAGTTCTTCTTCTTCGAGAACAAAGTTCACCCCGGTATTGCGTGCGCGGCGTGCCCGGACACGAGCCAGCTCCAATATTGTATCAGAACATTCGTATTCCTAGATAGCCTCAGGGGGGCGAGCATGTTCAACGGGTCGCCTCCAAACAGAGGTCCCGCCCGGTAGAGCACGTCGACGGATCCGTCTTTGGGTACCTTGATAGCGTGCCAGGAGCGACTAGGGTGTTTGCTGATGGCTGGCGGATAGGCTGGGTAGACGGCCATGCATGGCGGCACTGCTACCGAGTGAAGTTGACGGAATCTCCAAGGTGGCAGTACCGGCCTCCCGGGACGAAGCGTGCAATTGCGTCTGGTTTAAGTGCCAAAAACACGCTTATCATCGCATCATGGTTTGCCTCAACATGCGCAGAAACGGGTTGTGCACTGGAAAGATGCACTGCACTGCACTGCACTGCCGTGGCCGAGGTTCTGCTGTCCGAGTAGACTAGCATGTGTTCATGACTTGTTGCCCGCATGTCTGCCAAAGCCTCAAGATTGAGGCAGGTAGCTGCGCTGTCCCAGATCTGCCCAGCGCGGCGCGCAAGTCAAGACCGTTTGAGGATGGGTGTCGAGCGGGACGATGCAGATCGCGAGCTCTCATGTCGTTGGCGTGCTTTTGACCAGGTCCTGCTCGCGAGTAATGTCGGATGGCGTTGACTACCTTGTCCATGCGTGTTTCCGAAGACGCGAAATGTGCTCATAGATCGGAAAGCTTTCGCGAGTGCTGTCGGGATGCCGTGCTTTGTGAAGTACTGCATCACATGCTCGTAGAAAGGTAGGAAAGCAATCCGACGACCTAGCACGCAAGTCTCGTCGTACATCCAGCAAGGACGCTACTCTGTACGCCAGAGAACAGCTGGCAGTTCCGAGCACGCCGTTAGTGTGCTCCACTCCACTATCGGTCCATCCTAGCCCCCGCCATGCTCGCGGCGAGCCACGCGATGCAATCGAATAATAATCCGCCAGAGTGCAGGCCAACTGATAAGGCACGTTTCTCATCTTTAGGTATATTACCAGACCAGCGCTATCCTCGAAAATGCTTGGATCCTGCTCCTGCACTGCTCCTGCAGCGAAGCCGGTCCGACGTATGCAGCAGTGAACGGATGCAGTAGGCGGTGAGACGGCCAGCCTGCCGCCCTCACCCCTTACCCTACCCTCTCGCACCCATTCAAAGCGTTCAAAATACATGAAAGTGGTGCCTAGACAGGTTCTGCAGGATTGCCTTTGCGGTTTCGAATAGAAGTCGGACATTTAACCCTCCAAAAGGTCGCTCGCAGCGGTAAGAGATTGAAAGCAGTCCAGCGCCACCACCTCGCTGCCTAGCAGCAGCTCACCGAATGCTGGTCGATACGGCACATGTCGGCTGTCAGGTACCCTTCTGCCACAATCGCTCTTTTGTACCGAAGCTGGCCCCGGAGAGAAGCTTCCGCACCCGGCGCGATGATAACATCCGCCTGTTAAGACCTATCAAAGTATTCTTTCATCCAGGGACGCACCACACAGGGCCATATTCTTTGTTTACTGGTTCCCGACTTTCGACTTCTCCCGCTATCTCCTTGGCGTAAAGAGGGTCTCCCGATGCAAGTCCTGACCGACAATCTCTAAGAGACGAAGCGACCCCCAATGCGACAGCAATTACGACTATATCCGAGCGATATCCTGACCTTCGGCTTGGACTTGAGGCAGCTTGGCGCTTCGGAGATAGGGACACTAAAAGTGCGTCGGTACTTGATTTGATTATCTCTCTGAGATGCTGAACGTTGGGTTTGGGATGCGCCGAATTCATGCACTACCGGCACATCCCTTGCTTCGCGTCCCGAGAAGCCGACGGTAAGCCGAGTCAGGAGCCGTCATCATCCTGTAGCATCCAACTTGAGTTACGATGTATGCCACGACGGATTCGCACGTACAGACGGCGAGTTGGCCAGTGTTGAAGCGCAATTTGGAATTGATCTATCGAGACCCACACGCCATCGAATCTAGAGCTCCGCAAAATCCGCTTCACGTCGCTTCAGATTCGAAGTTGGGTATTGAGTCACTGAGAGTCTCAGGGCGCGTATTCACAAGGAGCTTTTCGTCCCGAACCCCTGCCCTTCGAGCCACTGCACGATGATGGCGTTCACCTCTGCTGGCTTTTGCATCAAAGCCCAATGCGTTGCGGGGACTTCTGCTCTAGTCAACTTTGGCAGGAACTGCTCCATGTTCTTGGACATCTCCGGCTTCAGCACTGAATCGAATGTCGCTTGGACGAATAGCGTAGGAACCGTGATGGTCTTCTTGTCCAGAAGCCTGCAATAAGTCAGCTGTCTGTTCCCATCCAGTGTCCTCTGTGTCGCTCACGCAAGATCTTCTTCCCAATTTGTCTTTCGTTGACGGTACCAATTCACTGATATTCGTAAGTCACGCTGATGCGGAAGAAAGCAGGGGGTATCGGTGCTCACAGGTGCTGTGGATGCCATGGCGGCTATACTCTTTGACGTAGTATTCAAGGATCTAGAAGCGTCAGTCAAGTTTTGGTATACCGGTGCTCCAACGAAGAAACGTGTCGTTGCGTGGTCAAGCTACGGACAAGGTGCCGAATTTTGGTCAAGTCCTGAAGCGAAGCGGACCACTCGCGCTGGTCCGACACATGCAAGACAGCATCGATATCGGAACAGTGTCCAGCTTGGTTGAGTGTCCACCAAGAGCAATGCTCACTGGCCGCAACGTGGCACGTGTACATGTTACTTCGCCACCAGAGCTACATCCGCCTCGAATGACGGATCAATGAAGCTTGGAACGTACCTTGCCATCCAACAATCTGCTGTCCCCAATCGTAGGGAGATTTTCCTCAAGAATGCCCTTGCACGGGTCGAAGGCAATTTCTCCATTCGGTCCGCGTCCCCCATACATCCCCTTCAAGAATTGTCGAATCGACTGTTCATCATTGACGAACTTCTCCACTTCGCCCGAAGCGAGATGAAGCTGGTAGGCGAACTGTGGCAATTGAGTTTTGACGAGATCTTCGGTCGAGATGTATTCTTTGCGAGGCGGAGTGTATGGTGTGCAAACGGAGAAGACGTGCGTGACCAACTCAGGATGCCTGTACACTGTCAGTCTTGACCTGTTCTATGGCATCTCGGTGCCGAGATTGACTTACCATTGTGCAGCCCTCCACACGACGAAGCCTCCCCTAAATGAACGGTTAGCATATAAAGCTATACTGACGTCGTGATAAGATCTGCATACCAGTCGTGACCTCCGAGGATAATAGTCTCTGCACCGACAATCTTCGCCAGCTCTGCAATGTCGTCTGAAGCGCGCTTAAGTCCGTATAGCGAAATGTCGTTGGGTGGGACCTTGGGAGCGTCCTAAATCTCAAACTTAGCCCGGTCATGTCCCACGTGCAACGCGTAAACCCCCAACAACCCGCGCGGGATCTGATTGCAGTAGAAGTGACGCCAGAATGGGGTGTGATATCATGAAGCAGCAAAGGCTTACCGTGCCGCCAAACCCCATCAAATCGGGAGCCACAACCCGAAACCCCATTTCCAGCAAAGCAGGGATCTGGTATCTCCATCCCGCTGAGCAATCAGGCCATCCGTGAATCTGTAAATGGGATGCTCCGTCAGCCACCATGCTCTCCGATCGCAGTGCTGCAGCACCAATAGCTAGGCATGCATATCCACCGGCTGAAGCCACGGCATGAAGAGCAATGGGAAAGCTTACCAAGAAAATCGTGGCTTTGAATTTTCCACCCGCTGGTTCGGCATAGAGGTAGTGGTACGTGTAGCCGTTGAGGGGCGCGGTACGGTGCTCGACCCTGGAGTCGCTTACGGGGTCGATTGGCTCAAGCGGCATGACGCAATGCAAGATCGCACCTCGCGCTGTCCTTATCGTGAGTTGGCAAGAAGAATACGAAACAAAGAGGGCAGGGTGGTGGCGGACACTCGTAGAAGGGAGATGGCAGAACTTTCCGAAGTTTTCAATTGAGCACTGTTCGGAGGAAGGTGGTTGTCTCTGTTTGCGCCTTCTTTCTTGAGGTGGAGGCGGCCTCGGTGCCGAGGTCCCCCCCCCACCTACTCGCATGGACGACCGAAGTTGAAGTGTCAGTAAACCATCGGACTCTATGTATCACAACTGTACTGATGGCAATTTCTCCTTCCAGAGCAACCGCCTGGAAGCCATCCACCAAACAATCTATATCCCACAACACCCCCACGGTCCGTGTAGACGTACATGATGTACCAGCCTTTGCTGTCGGTCGGTGTACTGCTATTTGCCGGCGTTAATATGCAGGCCGGTATTAATACCAGCTTCATTGCTTCCGCGGACCCGCCACGCTGGAATTGACTATTGTGTTGTATGGGGGGCAGCACTTTCGTATCGAGGACCTGTGCTCTTATCTGGTGCAATGCTACTGTTGTTCGAGAAGAGGCTAAAACCCCCGGGCTGGAAAAACTGCCTTCAGAAAGTGTTACGCCTCAACGACTACCACGATCAGTAATCCAGAAGACGACTTGAGATCGGCCCATCCTTCCCACTTAGACAAGGTTTACAATACTAATGTTATTGCTCAAGCTTTCGTGAAGATATAGCATCTACCCATCAATGCAGCACCACGCGCGCGGAGTCTCCACTGCCTCTAGCATCTCCGGTATCGCTCAAGTCGCCGCAGGCGGCCAGTCAGCCAATGGTACGGTAAGAAGTAAAGGAGGAACGGTAACACCGGCATCCTGAGCCTATGATCAGACCACTGGCGGACGACACTACAGAGCATTCGATGTGGGAGGCCGACAATGTCTAGCTACTTCAGTAGATCACCGTGTCCTCCGCAGCTTCAACCACTTCTTCTCCGTTTTCATCCATCACCTCTTTACTACTCTCGGAAGCCGTAATCTCATGACGCATAGTAGTGTTGTGCGGCGCATTCTCAGCTGCACGCTCTTCGCTCACCGCCTCCTGCACGAGTCCTTCTGCATGATCGCCGTCCTGTTCCCGGGTTTTGGTAGAAGAATCACTGGCATCAGTAGGACCACCATTGGCTTTGGTGGGCTCTAGAAGCGTCAGTGCATCATGTGTCTTACCAGAAAGAGTAGCGTCCGCATTGGAGTCTGCAGGCCCCTCGCGGGAGGTGCCGTCCTGTGGGCCGATCTCTTCCCCTCCCAGCTCTTGACGAATTGTCTCGCGTGCTTCAGCGAGTTGATCGCGTATCCGGTCGTCCTCATCTTGGGTGGTCTCCCAGGGCTTGTAGTACTAGTATAGTATCAGTCTTGATATGATGGGGCTCGGACAAACGTAATATGTGTGATGGGCCACTTACGAGTTGGGGCTCTGCCGTAGTCTGGAGGAAGTGCGCTTGGGCGAGTATGCTAGCGTGTCGTATTCGCATCTGAGCAAGTGTCAGTCGCGTATATCACGTGGTGCATCGAGACTGCGTGCGTACCGAGTGCTTCTCAAACTTCTCGTGCTCTTTCCAGCGCTGAGCTTTGCGCCTCGCCAGACGCTCCAGCTTCCTCTGCTCCGATTCGTCGTCTTCCTGCTTCCGCTGAGCTTGTTGTCTCTTTTCGATTTCGGAACGGCGTCTCTGTGCTGCAGATGCGGAGTTCTGTGAAAGCGCACCTAGTGCTGCACCGAACAGCCTTCTCTCTCGGCCACGTTCTCGACCCTTTGGGACTGGTGGCGCGGGTGTGGTCTCGTTGTTGGTCGAGCTGCGTCGGTCGGGGTGCTGATCACCTCCATCCAGTCGCGGTCGCTTCGCAGCATCTTGCTCGTACGTCGAGGATGGTCGTCTTTTGAGGCTAGATGGTGAGGAGGCTGGTCGAGGTGGGGAGTCAATGTCCTGCTCCGGGAGCACGACTGCGGACGCGATTGGACCTAGATAGCGTACAACGTCAGTAGGTTCACCGAGGTGTGAATTGGTACTTGGAATTGCAGGCTGTAGCTACGCCGTCTGGCGACATGCGACGGTAGCCTTCGACTAGCTCCACTTTCCTACGAGAAGATCTTACGTACCGTCCATGCTGGTCGTCCGATACGAGTTGGCGGTGTGAAAAGAGTTAGCGATTGTCAACACGTGTAAAGTGCTTTATAACGCGTCCCGCATGTTCGTTGGATGTTGGGTGGAGAGCTCGAAGCTCGAAGCTCGAAGCTTCCGTGCACGGAGCAACGGTTCAGCCGCGGGAAAGGATTAGTCATGCGGAACTTCTTCATCTTCACTTTCGCAATACCACTTCACCAACCAGCCATATACACCTGCGCCCGCAGCTCGCTCGACCTCCACAGTCCCCACATACTGCTTTGACTACAGCTGCACTGCATCTGCACCACATCGCGTTCGCCTACACAGAACCCTCAACATGTCTCGCCATCATCCGTGCGTTCCCCGCCACCACCCTCTCCTCCTCCTCCAGCATTCTACTAACACCTCCTAGCGATCTCGTAATGTGCCGCAAGCAATCTGGAATTTCCATCGGCCGCCTCTGCGACAAATGCGACGGCAAATGCCCCGTCTGCGACTCCTACGTGCGCCCCACCACCCTCGCCCGCATCTGCGACGAATGCTCCTTCGGCAACTACCAGAACAAGTGCGTCGTTTGCGGTGGCGAGGGCATCTCCGATGCTTTCTACTGTTTCGAATGTACACGCCTCGAGAAGGATCGCGACGGGTGCCCTAAGATTATCAATTTGGGGAGTAGTAGGACGGATCTGTTCTACCAGAAGAAGAATTTTCGAAATCATTAGTTGACACAGAGCGATATTGCTCGAGACAGTGCGCTTTCTGAAGATGGGTCTGGTGGCGCTGGATCTGCGTGGACTGCCTGGAACAGTTCTATGGGCTTGTGCGTGGCATGTGGAGATGGACCTCAGGGACACGTTTTGAACGTGGTGGAAATCCTCCACGACGAGAGGGGCTGGAGTTTAGACAAGAGTCACGGTTGTCATTTCATGTTAGCAGGCGTTTTGGAACTTCAGTTGGTGCTGATCGTGGTAACGTACCCTGAACGCAGCTCTTGGGCCCTGCTAATTATGCTCAAGCCGAAGAGATACCCATGGATCATACTAGATAGGAAATCAAGGAAACATGTATTACAGAAAACATCACCAAGACCTTGACTTCCCACAACTCACTATTGCCCTCCGGTACGCCACATCATGTGCTCGCCCCGTGACCGATGGAGCCTTGACGGCCGCCCTATACAGCCTTGGAAAAATGGTTCATACACCAGCTTTTTCAGCCACGCCAACTCCTCTCGTGACCAAAAGAACCGTCACAGCATCCTCATGCAGTGTAGCACACTACATCGGCACCCAACGAGTTCACCGGTGTGAATAGAAAACAGGCATCGGTCCCTCCGGAAACACCTCAACTTTCGATCGCCATCGGCCTCGCCACCCTCTTGACCGAGCTTCCCGACCCCGACACTGTACGGCCCGAAAGTGGATCCCGTGAAAACAAACAAAAGCCACAGTCACACGAGCTCCTGCGCGCTGCAGAAGAACAATGATGGGGACACAGCTCCGACGGTGGCTGATCGGTGTGCAACGGCTTTCCACCGACACTCCGTACCTCTATACCCCCGCTCTTCGGCGACAACCACACCATGGCTGTACCGCAGGCAGGATAGTTCCTTAATCGCCCACGTAAATAAGTATATTCATTGAAATGGGTAGACGTATCCACGGTGCCTAGCCTTGCGAGAATTGTATCGGTGCAATAGCTCCGCCAAAACTAAGGCTGTACAACCTCTTTAACATCTAGCCCCTGCCTTTCACGCCTTCAGGCTTTCATCTAGCGGTGACACGAGAGTGTCCTTCAAACATGCCGAGATATGGCCACAACGTGAACCGAGGCATCACACGATCGATTCGTTTGTGCTACTTGTACGAGAGCTGCTCGAGTCAAGCAGGGGTGAAAACATCCAAAGCAGCAATCCATCCTAGCGAGAGAAACATCGGGCATGATGCCAGTTCAGAGCGTAGGAGATGAAATCAACGCATCGCTTTACAGCAATGAAAGGGACTGCAATGTTATAGGACGCAGTCATCTGTGGCGGGGAGTAAGGGAATAGCAACGTTTTTGGCGTCACCAAATGACAAACCGAGGGGGTGTGGAAGTGGGGCCGAACGAGCAAGACTTGGTGTGCAGATGGCGACGTTGATAGGAGCAGGGAAACCGCAAGATCTCGACATCCAAGGGTATCAGGTGCCGCCCATACTAGAACCAAAGACCAAGGACATAGAGAAGGCCAGTGGTAGAAGTCCATCTGGTAGAGCTAGGTGCGAGACTCTGTATTCCAGTGTTCTTCCTTTTTCTTCTCCTCAAGCCAGCGCTGCATGGCTGGACACTTCTCATTTTTGGAGGTATTGGGAGGCATCTTGGGAGGACTCTTAGGTGCTGAACATGAACTGGCGGGCCTATGCTAGCATGAGATATGTCAGCCAGTGCACACGATACTCCGAGATTTACGACCATGTACCTGATTACCGGCGGCAGTGGGGTCTGGAAGACTTTGACCGCCGCATCGAGGCTGAGGTTCATCGCCGTTTGCGTTGGAGTTCGACATATCTTTCAACGAGTGCGAGAGAGGGAGATTTAGACTAAGTGGCGCTTTGGGTCAAAGACGTAATGGTGAAGCGAACTTGGATTTGTGGATGGACGTTAGGCGTGTGCTGCACTGGGAGCTGTATTGGATGCAGTCAATTCTGCGTTTCAAGCTGATTGTGGCGAGTCTAGCCTTCGAAGAATCAGAGGAATTTGCCAGCTCTTTATCAAAAGCAGCTTCGCTGAATATGCGGGTTTTGGGGCAACATGCACGGGATGCGATCCCATCGTCCTCTACCGTTTCGGGAAGCAGGGCGAATGGTGCAAGTGTGTTCTGATACGTTGGATGACTCTCCGAAGCTATACGCTTGTGCTATGTGGTTGCTGTCAGACTCGGGAGCACTGTGCTCTCTGTGAAGAATTTCGAATTTGGCCAGAAAATATCTGACCGTAGCAATTGCCAAGGCCAAGGTGACAAGGTCGTATTGCAGCCACGTGCGTTTTGTTATGCGATCACTATCTGCGCAACGCGTTGACATCGGGGGGATTCAACCGTCTGGCATACGGAAAGAAACCTATTCGCAGCAACGCAGTGATTGGACGAGGTGCTTTGGCAGATCTCCGGAAGGAGAGGGAAATACTGGAAAGCAGTTCTCGAGTGTAACGGGAGGTACGAAGCGACCTGTCGGTAATGACCACATGACTGCATGCACTGCAACGAACGTTTGTATTCCACAGCAGCTATTTCGAAGCTTGACGCGTCCGGTTTGATCTGGCAAAGACCGCTGTGCTATACGTCTTTAACGTAGTGGGACCGAGATTGGAGCACCCGAGCGATCACGGCATCTGAACAAGTCGAGCTGCGGTGACCCGGGCCCCTTGGATAAAGTTCGAGTTGACGTGTTGGAGCGACCGGGTGCCTGTCACGAAGAGTAGGATCCTTACCCCAGACCCATGCGAGGTGCTCTATAAGCGAGGGGTGACAAAACTGAGATAGCCATGTAGAGGCGACTGGGGTTGGTGTGCGCACCGGGTCCGAGGCACAAATGAGGGGTTGCTTCCAAGGCAAACACATACCTAGTCGTTGACCATCCCAGAAGTATACCTCGCAGTGTACGACCGAATTACCGTTCGCGGATGGCACGTTTTGCTCACGGCCATCTCGCAGAGCTCAACGTCTTCATGCTCAGCCATGTGGAAAACTGTGAACGTGAAGATGAGCACCAAACGGGCACGACAGAATTGCGTGTGACGGCCACTTTCACTAGTGCAATGAATGCATGTCCGACCACTTTGAGCCTAGGAGACAAAAAGGCTGGTGGGATAAGGAGTCGCTTCTCGCGTTTAGCACTCGCCGTGCTGATGCGGATGCCAGACGCGCGTTAGCCCTCTACAAGTTGGCCGCGTAGAGAGTGTTGACGTAGCCTGTAATTTCGTATGACCCTGCAGCGAAACGTAGCGAAGCCCTTGACATAGCTCGCCTGGTCCGCTCTTCTCGAGATAATTTTCGATAGAGTGCCTTAATGAAACCATGCTGGATCCATCTAAACTTGGTGCAGCCGGGATTTGTTGGTGCTCACGCACATGCCGTAAAATACAATGTCCATACTCTTCAGCGTAAGGTCCGGGCATGCCTTTGGTATTACGCTAGCATAGTCGTGAATGTGTGTTGTGCCACTTCCGCAGGGCAGTGAAAATGTAGTCGCCGTCTACACAAGAATATCCTTAGCTCCAGATTGAAGTCTTGCAAGCTGTTTCAGTAGCAGCTCCCAATGCAATCCCGCAGCTGACTACGAGTTTGCGCCAGCTAGTGTGGGAGGACCCTGTCTTTCTGCAGGCGAAGAAGCCAGACTCATGCTGTTTGAATCGATCTTGGAAGGTGAGATGCCCGTTATTGCCCTTGTGTACACTGGACCCAGGTCATGACGCGTCTTTCAGCAAGTAGAGTGAACATGCTGCTGATTGCTCTATCTCTAGCCGACGTTGGCCGCCGAAAGAAGGCAACCTGGCCGAAGTGTACAACTCGATAAGAAGCTCTGGAACTGTGCCGGGGGGTGTTTGATACACTCATCCCCCCCGGCGCGGAACGTCAGCGTACAGTAGTGTCTTTTGCTTGATCCTAAGTATCCTATTTGTTGGAGAGCCCTGTCTTGATCAGTGCCACCCTTCTCACGGTCCTTGACAAGGGCAAGATGAGGCTTGAACAAGGCTGGCCGATTGGCCTCAATCCCTGACAGTAACCAAATCAACGCCCCGCGCTGGGGGTACGACTGTACTCGTATCCTTGGCGTATCGAAAAGTGGAAACTAGAAGGTTGAGATTCGAAGATTCAAAAGCCTTGTCGACGCCATGCACGTAGTCGTCATTGGCTGCAACCCCGAGGCGCCGGTGTAGCTAGACCGATCGTCTCTCCGTTTGCGCTCATTGTGGGACGGATCGTAATGACAGGTGCTGCAGTAGCCTTGCCCGATTTGAGTCTCATCTGCATATCCACTGCAAAGAGGCGGGAGTCGTGTTGCCAATTTCCCAGACGAGTACCCGCAAAAGGCGACGAGATCATTCCATGGAACAGCGGAGGATTGAAACTCTACTCAAGCGGATCTCCCTTTCAAGCCGAATCGGTTGCCGGGGTGAAGATTGGGATGGGTGACGCGAGCTCTTCAGGCATGATGCTCGGTACCTATAGGTACCGAAGCGTGACACCAATTTTGACAAACAGCCAGCTGAGCAGTGACTTTGGTACAGGTGACACGGACGTTGGGAGATGGAAAATAGTGAGTGACAGTTGTCTCGCTGGACAGATGTTATCGAAGCGATCATGTTGCTGTCCGCGTGCATGAGCTGGAAGTGACATATGACGTGCTAAGTGTGGCTTGCCAGGCACAAGCCACCGGAGAGTTGCGGGCCGACGGCTGTTAGGCAGTCACCGCCGACCCCTCCCCCTCCATCGTCGCAACAAACAACACCCTTACTCAAGCTTCTTTTCAGCACAAACTAACACACACTTCCCATAACTGACTTTGCAATACCCAAACTCCGCCAACATGGCCTACAACTTCGTGCGGTCCTACATAGACACCTTCCGCGAGCGAACCGCAGCTATCAGCCACACCTCGACCTTCCGCGAGACAGGTCAGATAACGCCAGAAGAGTTCGTACTCGCTGGAGACTTTCTCGTCTTCAAGTTCCCGTCGTGGCAGTGGGCCGATGCTTCATCACCGTCGCAACGCGTATCGTACCTCCCGGAAGGCAAGCAGTTCCTTGTCACGCGCGGCGTGCCTTGTAATCGCCGCCTAGACGACAACTTTGCGGGAGAGGCGGGCCAGGATGAGACAGTGGTTGGGGATGGCTTTGCTGCTGGGGAGGGTACTGATGACGATGGTTGGCTGCGGACAGGCGGCATGGGCGCGAGCCAGGAAGCCAAGGTGCGGGATGTGCGGACAGTAGATGAGAGCGGCAACCTGGGCGCTGCTGAGGAAGAGGACGAGATACCGGACATGGAGGATGAGGAGGATGACGACGAGGCTATTATTCGAGAGCCACAGGGTGGTAGCAACACCTCCGCGTATGTCCCCATACGACCCCAAGGACGAAGAACGCTTTGTTCTATGGTTGAAACATCATTACTAACGTTCGCCAGGCCGATGCGAACATACACCCTCTACATCTGCTACTCCGCCCACTATCGAACACCCCGATTATATCTCTCCGGCTACGGTTCCACCTCCGTCCCGCTAAAACCCAAAGAAATGATGGAAGACATCGTCGGCGACTACAAAGAAAAGACCGTCACTATCGAAGATTTTCCCTTCTTCGAGCACGCCGTCAAAACCGCCTCCGTGCACCCGTGCAAACACGCTTCCGTCATGAAGGTGCTGCTCGACCGCGCAGATGCCGCGCTGAAACTGCGGCTTGTGAAGCTGAAGGCAGGCAAGGACGTGGGCAAAGTCGACAGCGGCATGGAAGGGCTGGTCGATGATACTAAGCTGCTCAAGCTGACAGAGCAGGCGAGAGGGAAGGAGGGCGAGGAGGCCAAGGATGACTGGGAGGTTCTCAGCGAGGGCGGCGACGATGAGGTTGCTATCCGTGTGGACCAGTATCTTGTCGTCTTCCTCAAATTCATGGCTAGTGTCACGCCGGGTATAGAGCATGACTTCACTATGGGCGTTTAACTTTTACTTTCCTTTCGACCATTTCATGAGCGGGCTTCTTGTCTTTGGCGTTGGTCATTATGTTTTAGTTGGGCACTGGCTGGCATATGGAATCCCGGGGCAGCGGGTGATGGATGGGCATTGATAATTGAGGTATCTTAGCGCAGTATAGTCCATTTTCAGAGCTATACATTTGACATCGATGGTTAACTCCACAAGTTTAGCCTGCGCGCAATTTCAAAGTGATGTCAGTTCGTACACCTGAAATGAGGCGGCACAAATTCCAGCCCCAACCCCTCAAACACCCTCTTCTCCGCATCCTCCGGCGTCCCATCAACACCGTCTGGGCCTTCGAGCTGTACTACCTCCCCCGTAGCACGTGTCCGTATACCACTGCTATCGAACTTCCAGCTCTTCGCATACTTCGCATATCTCCTCAGATCCCTCTGGAAAGTAGTACCTCCACTCCATCCCATAACCGCACAGCCAACAGTTCGCCACGGCGCGATGATGATATCGACGCGACGATGCACATTCGGATTCTTCGCTCTCGGATTCTCAGCTAAGTCGGCCTCACGTGTAGGCCAGTGCGGATCCTGCCAAACCACGAGCGCTTTATCGAGGGTGTCGAAGCCCGCCCCTGACGCTTTGGTTGTGCGGAAAGGAAGTGTGCACTGTCCTCTGTTCGTATTATTGAGACTCATGGTGAGCGTGTGCGTGATCCACTCGGCATTTTCGAGTGATTCGACCATTTCCTTGACCAGTCCGGCAGTGGAGTTGAGATCCGGATGCGAAACAATCATGTCAACGTCGCCAGAGGCTGTTTTGCCACGTCTGTAGCCACCGACAATAGTAAGGGTTATGCGATTGTCGCGAAGGCGGATTGCGTGTTCGCGTACAACGTCAGCGATTTGCTCGACCTCTGGGCGCGGTATGCCATCCAGGAATTCGTCGTAGTATTTGAGCCCAATCTGCTGCACTCGGTCTAGGTCGTTCCAGCCATATTCAATGATATCGTCAAGCTCTGTCCAATGATTCTGGTAGTAGAAATGGCGTGCTGTCTTTGCGCCAACGCCCCAGATGTTGTAGAATAAGCGGAGGACTTTCATCGCTTCGTCGTCTTCGTAATCATCGACTGCTTGGATCTTGCCTGTGTTCTTCCATTCGACGAACAAAACGGCGGTTTTCTCTTCGCAACCTGGAAGGCGGGCGAGCTCGCGCGGATGGCTGAGCTTGTGCGGGTAAGCTGCGATGGAGGCAATGATTGTGGAGTATGCGCGGACACCAATCTCATCGTCTATCAAAGTTCTAGCAGTGCGAATCTTCTTGAGCTGAGTAATGAAGTCTTCATTTGGACCGTCTGCTGGGGTAAAACGTTGACAAGAGTACTTGATCTCCTTGGTGACCCATTCTGGAGGCGCTGGGATATCGCTGTCTTCACCGTCGTACTCACTGGTCGTTTGCTGGAGTAAGTTGGCGGTTTGCGACGCGAAGGTTGGTTTATGCGCGCTAGGAGCGAACGATCGATCTTTGAATCGGCGGGAGCCGTGACCATCCGAGGCTTTGTGTTGGTAGTATGACTTCGGGTTTGAATGGGATGCGTCCGACTTCGCCCTTTCGAGAATCTCCTGCTGGGTTTGTGGTCGTGTAGCTGTGACCTGTTGCGATGGAGGCCTAGCCGGGGAGGAAAATATCGCTTTGATGGACTTCAGTTTAGTTATTAACGGGGGAGGCCGTTCTGTCACTTTGCCCTTGAACACCAAGTGTTCTCCGAGAGGTGCGAGATGCCCTGTAGCAAGGCATTCGTTTAGCCAGTCCACTTTGATGACCCAGACTACATCATCGCCTGAATGATCCTCGAAAGTGGATGCTGCCGCTGGTGCGCCGCCCTCTGGATCGACAGGTGATGTTGGTGGCGTGTCGCGCTTGGACGGGGAGTCCTCGTCCTCGGTCTCAGAACCATTCACTGCTTCCTCCTCAGTAGTAGACCCTTCATCCTCAAGAACGATCGGCTTAGCCACTGATTCAGACAATTTCCTCCTCTTGCTCGGCCGTTGCTCAACCTTCGTTGAATTCGCGGCCTGCTTCGGCTCATTCACTCCTTCGACCTTGAATTTCCGAGACCGCAACTCAAACTCAGCGCGTCGCTTGGTGGCAACCTTTCCAATAAAGACCTTCGCCTTCGAAACATCGCTGGTAAAATGGGCACCGTGTCGTCGCAACGTTGCCTTGACTCTGTCCTCTTCGTCGTCTTTGAAATGCGCACCGAAAACAGCAGTAGGTGGGATGCTGCTGAAGTCTAAGCTTGCGACTGTCAAGTCCAGCTCCGGAGAGGCTGAACCAGTCGTTAGGGTCTGGGAGGAAGGGCGCTCGTCCATATTATGTGCAGTGTAACGTGGTAGACCAATAATAATAAAAAGCAAGGGTACGGCTAGGGTGTGTCCAGGAAGCGACTCCGAGCTCTTCGAAGGTGGTAGCGAAACGGCCGGTAGATCATGGTCTGGCCAGGGGGTATGCAAGACACAGCCAAGGATCCCAGAAGCAGTGGTTTGGCGAAAGATGAAGAGAGGGATATTGAATAATATTGAATTGAGAGCGATGACGACGAAGTGAGGTTGGGAGGCTGGGAGACGGATCAAGTCCGTTGTAGCGCTATTGGCGCGATTGCTCCATCTAGCTGATTAATATTGGTCCGTGCATTGACCTTTCTCGTCATGACTTCTCCAACTCATTAACTTGCAACTTGGCAGCAACATTACGTCCGCGCCGATCTCAACACCCATCCCATTTCTCAATTGCCGTATTTCTTCCGCGAAATACTATAGACGGAGCAACCAATCCGCCGCCTTCTACACAGCCTCTATATTGGATGTAGAACTAGCCTGCCGCCGTTCGGCATTGCATGAATGGTACAGAGACACAGGGCGGTATTGCCCTTTTTATCCAAACTCCGCATGGGGCTGTTGACGAATGACTGACCTGAAACAACGTTGTCAAACCAAATATGCCACTTCCAGTAATCCTCCGGCGGAGTTCGTGGCCGTCTCGCTCCCGTTGACAACAGCCCTTGCATTCCACCCTTCTCAACCACACAGACGCGCTCTCTTGCGTACATTGCAATACTGCCCACGCGCTTCCAAGCATTCTCCCACTGTCAAAATTATGCACCATGCCAGGAGCTGTGCAGTCTATTCGTAATGAGGAAAGGAGGGCATAACTCTCCTGCCAAAGACGTGGCGCGCCCGCGTGCCATTTGCTAGATGTCTTTCCTTACTGCCGATCCTGCCCTTTCTCATACCTTGTCTTGCCTCTTCGGTCGCACTTCAAGGGAGCGTCTCGGCGTGCGTTCTTGAGATATAAGAGGGCGGGGTGAGTGCCGGTCAGACACCCAGGCGAGCTGGGCTTTCGTACTCTGCACTCCCTGTCGTTTCTCATATAGGTACCTGCGTGGTGGGACCATTCGCTCGCTGGAGTCTTCGTTTCTTCCTTTATGCCATTCTTGTTTGTTTTCTTGAAGAAAGTCGTTCGTACATCCAGGGACGTCGTTGAAGGATTGAACCCGGGGTACCAAAGTTTTCAAGCGCCAGCCCAGTTCGAACTTGCGCCGATCGAAGTCAAGGTCTATCATAGCGCCACTTGAGTTTTCGGCAGTTATGCGCGCAATCACATCTGTGGCCGTCCTGGCCTGGATCGTATCCGTATGCGCCATTCCGATCACGCCGGCAGCACCCGCGCTACAGCGACGTGCCGAACAATTCAGACTGGAAGGACTGAAAGAAGTATGTTGCAGCGCACAGTGTCTTCCACCTTTATTAACAGCACCAGTGGGAAATCGCCGAAAAGCTTGCCCTTCCTGAGTTTCTATCTACATCTGAGCCCAAACCATTCCTGTCCCACCTATCCAACAAAGTCTCATCGCTTTTTCGACATTGTGACGACGAGGATGAAGAACAACATTCCGGCGACATTGCACCTGGATCTCTGGAAGCACCATCAATCCTGCCACGACCCGCCAATCGAGATGACACGATCTTCGGCAGGATCTACGCATTGATTCGAAGCGAGGAGGCCGAGAGGAGGAACTACGCTTATGAGGGTAAAGAGCTTGAGCTGCGACGGCCGACGGGTATGAGGCACTGGGGTGCCCAAGACAAGTGGAGACTATTTTGATCGTTACGCCTTGTTGCGTTTGTTTTCGCCTGGCCGAATAGCGCGCCGGCACGTGTAGTTGACCGGCCATAAATGGAATATACTCACGATTGTGCTCGCATCGCTTCTCTTCACCTTTAGTTTCTGTCTACGTCTTACGAATCAACCATTTTGCTCTTCACACTGGTCCGTCCACAACGTTCATCGTTGTTTTGACAAGTTCCATCACGGACTGCGTCACTTCAATCCCTCCAGACCTTCAACTTGCACTTACATACATGGACATGATGTCGTCAATCACTCATCATAAATCTTGCCCAGATTTTAGAAGCTTTGCTGCAAATGCCAGCCTGCAAGACACCTCTAGACCACAATCACCAGCCATGCCATCAGACTCCCCAAAAGCCCCTGAAATCACCCGAGAAGTTGGCTACCAGCATTCCTGGCCCTGCCCTTACTGCTACATTGGCACGCACATCCGCCGCTTCCACGACCACTTCAACCCTCCACCTCTCGAGCCCCCTACCACCTTCACTAAAGATGAGAAAGAAGCCTTCACAGAGGCGCAAAAAAAAGCCGACAAAGATTACTGGGCCCCCCGTTATCGAGTCCGCCGCTGGGCACTCTTTCTAGCCGGCACATCGATCATGGTGTTGACGGCGATGTACGTGAAGAGAGTGTATGGGTGGGCGCATAGACGTGGTGGTGTAGTGGTGGAGAAGTATCATGTGGGGGAGGAGTGGGTGGACGGCGGGTGGTGGACGGTGAGGAAGGATGGGATGTTACGACTTGCATTGTTACTAGTTATGAACGCGCCTTGTGCGTGTTTCGCTGGGTTTTTGATTTCTACAGGATACTATTGGAAAGACAAGCGCAACCAGAAAGCCGCCAAACGCATCGAGAGGGCAAAACAAGAACTCAAAGACTCCGCAAACGCGACGCTTACAGCCGACTACCCTAACCCTAAACTCATCGATGTACGCTACGAAGACCTCCCGCAACACCAGAAATTCGAGGTAGTTATAGGGAGTTCGGGTATTGATGTGCCGGCGGAAGCTAGGCTGAGGAAAGGGAAGGAGGAGGGCTGGGCGGAGAATATGGCTAGTTGGTGGAGTGGGGCGACGGCGGTGAGTAAGAGTAGGTATGATAGAAGGTATATTAAGAAAAGAAACTAAGAAGTTGAGAGGAGTATTGAGTTAGTTGATAGGGGTGCGCGAGTGCATGAGGGTGGTGGCGGTGATGAAAGGCGTATTACGGCGTGGCCAACTTAATGAAAGTAAGGGCAGTTGGAGCGAGAATTTAGTAGCTGAAGGCTGAATAGATTGTGCAGACATATTTAGTACATATTTGTGTACACTGTAGAACTGACTGTTTTGCGTCTCGATCCCATTCAATTTAGTACCAAGCTTAATCAATTTGCAACAACGACAGAGATATCTCAAACACAGAAGCGCAAGCCCAAACGCATATCTACCCTTTTGTACAAATACACCAGCGGCCGAACTCTGACACACTTCTCTGTTCACAATCTACTCCTGCGTCTCCGCCCCAAATCCCTGAGCCTCCCTCTTCGCTGTTCCCTTGGCTGCCAAATTCTCATTGTGCATGACATGTCCAGCCTTTTCCATCAACTTGCCCACGGTAGAATCTGTTCACAAGTCAGTGATAGTGTCTGAAAATCCCAAAGTAACGCTTAGCTCCTCCTGACTTCCTTCAGTGCAACAAAAATCACATTGGGTACGTACCATTCTTACCATCAAACACCCCAGTCTTGTTCCCGTACCCCGCCCCAGCCGTACTTCCACTACCATGCCTCCCGTTTGTATTGTGCCCCTTGTATGCCCCTGTCTCTTCGTGGCTATCGAATCTCAGGTCCTCGTTATTGTTGTCCAAGGATGGGTCCGGTGCATGTTTGTTGCCGAAGCCCGCGCCACCGGTGGCTCCGGAGCCGTAGGTGTCACTGCGAAGGGGATTAGAAAGAACTAAATGTATTGGAAGACTGTAATATTGGAACGAGATGTTGCGAAGACGATGATGGTGGTGGTGAGAACGGGCAAGACGTACTGGCCACCAGAGTAGGCATGGCCACCAGAGATGTCGAAGCGGGTGTTTGTATGTTCGTGCTTCAAGTCTTCTGCCACCACGTCGGGGGCATTGCTGCCAATGATCAGTGACACACCCGTGCATTTGTTGGTCTGATTCCCTACCGATTACCGTAGCCTGCCATGATGTCGGAGAGATAAAGATGTGGACGATTCTAGGCTAAAGTGTGTGATACAAGATGTCATATAAAGTATGCGCAAAGAGTAGAGATTGATATTTCCGAATTAAAGACAGCAAGCAGATGCTGGATAATGACTTGACTATATACCTCGCACGGCCAAGCTCAGCATCGGTAGCTGAGAATAGTCGGGCACCGCAGGCGAAGAAGCTCAAACCAAATGGCGTCACAGTGCTTGAGCGAGGTAAGCTCCTTGGCCGATCTTTGGTTCCAAGACATTTGGGCGGCTTACCTTGTCCATTCCAGGTATTAATCCCAGAGCTTCGATTCGGATACTAGGGATCGGACAGAGCTCCGCAATCATAGATTCGACGCGCCTCCGGACCTGTTTCATGGCAAGGCTGGATACGTGTCTCACGAGTACGGGGTGCGATTTCCGACATCTCCGAGGCTTAAACTGGAAATTGAGGTGCCTGAATTTGGTACAGCTACAACGCTCAGAAATGCTTCCGATGATATGGGATCGCGATGCCGGCTTTCATTTGCTCGGTTGGTGGTCTTGAATGAAAGATAGCTGGGTTCCTAATAAGGAAGTAGGCCGCCGATCGCGATAAGGGTCCTGTGACGCAACTCGCTGCCGGGAATCGAAGAACTCTGGGGTATCCCACGCTGGAGGCTTAATCCACAATGAAACCTCTTAGATGCAAACGCCAAGCTCCCGTTACTCCAGCCATGCAGCGCGAAAGATTGTTTGGTTTGCCATTGACCTCATCGAACGTACTTGGACTATCACGGCTCATCAGCGGCTATCGCATGCAGTGGTCATCTGATTACATACCATAAACTTCTTGTGAAAGTCCGACCGGAGCATATCGTTGATAAATTCCTTCTTCTTATTGCGGTCGTCGGTACCGCGCGCTTGATTCTTGAACACGACATCATCATCCCACCGGCGCTTCATAGCAAAGTCGCGGGGGTTCAGGAGTGGGTTGCCGCGAGCTATGTCGATTTCGCGCTTATCTTCTTCCTCGGCGGCGCGCTCCGCGTCCTCTTTAGCCTTTGCCTCAGCTCGTTCCTTCTTGATCTTTTCTAGCTCGCGCATGAGTGCTGCGGTCTCGTCTTCATCGTCGTCGTCCCTGTCTGTTTGTTAGTTCCTGATATCTTTAATAGAGTTGAGGGGAGACGTACTCCTCATCACTGCTTTCGCTGCTCTCGCTATCATCGTCTGCGTCTATGTCCCGATACTTTTCTAGCGTTTCGATCCGCCGCCGTTTTTGATCTGCCTCATCAATCTCATCTGTCTCGCCGTCGTCTGTGGCCGTTATCGCATCGAGCGATCGTTTTGGGGCGGCATTTGCATCGGTGGCAGCGTCCTCCTCAATGTAGGTGCCGTTCTTCTTCGCGTAGTGACGCGCCTCAGCCTCCAAGAGCTCAGCACGAAGATCACGCTTTGCAGCGTCGGCAGCTCCACCTTGACCCGGCTGCCTGTGCTTCAGGAGCGTGTGCGCTGGGAGGAGTCGCTGATGGTACGCGACGCCACGAGCGGCTTCTTTGGCGCGTGCGGGATCGAACGTCGGGCGATGGGCGGTCGTCATGGTGTTAACGGAGTTTCTGGGGTATGGAGAGTGTGTCTATCGTAATTTCGGGAGTCTTGCGCGTGGTTCGAGGTCGTGAGGGTATGGGAATGGGTGGAGGACAAGTTCAAGCTAAGACGTCGACAAATCCAACGATGCCAAGACCGCCGGTGAATGTATTCTCCGACCCCGCCATATTTTCATGTAGCTCTACCTGAACCTGCCCAAACCATCAATAATTCATATGTAAAGTCGAAGATGCCTCGCGAAGCTGAAATCTCGGTCAATGAGCGCACGTTCATCCAAGAAGCGCTCAAGGAGCAAATACGCCTCGACGGACGCGCATTTGATGCATTCCGCCCGCTCGAGCTAACTTTTGGGGACGAGTTTGGCGTTGCAGACGTGCAGCTGGGAAAGACGAGGTGCGCAAAAGTAATCGCATATAGAGGGTGGCTTGCTGATAGCTTGTAGAGTCATTGCTCGGATATCGGTAGATGTAACCACCCCACTGCCTGAGCGCAAGTTCGACGGCATCTTCCAGATTGTCACGGAATTCTCTCCAATGGCGTCGCCAGCTTTCGAAGTCGGACGGTATGCAACCCAGACATCTGAATTAGCCACGTCTCATACTGACCCTCTAGACCGACAGATGCAGAAGTCATTCTTTCGCGAATCCTCGAAAAAGCCATTCGCCGTTCGAATGCGCTCGATACCGAATCGCTGTGCATAATCGCAGGCCTGAAATGTTTCGCCCTTCGCGCCGACGTACATATCATCGACCATGACGGAGGCCTTATCGACGCATCCTGTATAGCAGTCATGGCTGCGCTACAACACTTCCGAAGGCCGGACGTTCTGGTGGAGGGAGAAAAGGCAACCGTGCTGAGCCTACGAGAGCGAGAGCCAATACCGCTATCAATACTGCACCAGCCACTCTGCGTGACCTTTTCCTACTTTGAGGAAGGCGAGATATTCCTGGTGGACGCGAATCTTGCGGAGGAGCAGGTGCGGTCAGGAGAAGTGATTATTACCTTGAATAGGCACGGCGAGATCTGTCAGATTGCTAAATACGGAGGAGCTACCGTCGACCCGCTTGCACTGCTCAATTGCACGAACATTGCCCTGCAGAAAGTCAAGGACATGAGCAGTTTCATTCAGACGAGGCTTGAGGAGGATGCTAAGAGGCGGGACGCTGGTGGCTTGATGGCAGAGCTCAGTGCTGAGAACGCAAGATGAGAGATGGCGGCCGACGCTTCGATCAAAATTTGAAATACCGCAGTGCCTCGGCATCGTTTTGCGTATCGACGGGGCTGAGCTTCATAAGACCGATACACCACCAAAGTGGACGGTTACTGCTTGCCTGTCCTCCGCCTAGGACGGTGTACTCCCAAGACGAGAGTACAGGCAGGCGGAGCTCTCTGGACACTTGTTCTTTGAAAGAAGCCGATACAGTTGCAGAGCTGAAGCTGTTGCAGAGAATATGTCGAAATCTTGGGTAGCAGGGCAGTGCAAGCCGGTGGCGTAGATGATCAATCACCACCTGTGGATAGCACCTCCAATCCAAATGTCTGGTGTTCCTTCGTCTCCGGACGAACACGAATATTTGGAATGCTTGAATTGATGATGCTAGTTAGCTGCATGCTGACAGTGCAGCTTGGGAGCCAATGACAGCCTCGGCTCGCTTCGCATTTGCATTTCTGTGCACAACAGGAGAGCTCCACCTCAATTCCACTGACAAAACACCAAGAGCTCTAGGCTGATACAATTGCAAACCTCGTGTCACCTCGGCCGAGGGCTCTGTACAAATACTAGCTAACGACCCGAAGTTGCTAACGATGTCCTAGTCGTCTCATGTGAAAGCGGTTCATCTGTCGATTGCGTCACCGATCCCGGAAGCTCGCGAATCTCCAACAAAGCTACTCCCGCACATACTCTTCCTCTCCAATCATACTACCGCCTTCACTACTCATATAGCCTCACACAATGTCTTCCAAGCTCATTCCGAAAGATCCAGAGAAGGTGATGGTCATTCGCGATGTGGTGCCGCGAACCATCACGACGCTCTCAGTCCCGTTCCTGCGCTTCGGCAGGATAAAGGTTGGAGGCCGAGGCACGATAGGTACGGAGCGCGATGGCCAACTTTCGTCGCAGTAGCTAAGAATGGTAGTGCGCTTGCAATCCGGCGCTCTCGCTGTCTTCTCGCCCGTCGCATTGACAGACGAGGTCAAGCAGAAAGTCGCCGAGATGGGCGAAGTCAAATACATCACCGCCCTCGACATTGAAGTATGCACCCCCTTCCCTCTGCCTCCCAAGAGACCTATTAACAGTACACCAGCACCACATCTTTCTCGGCCCCTGGCACCAGGCCTATCCCAACGCCAAAGTCCTCGGCCCCGAAGGCCTCCCCGAAAAGCGCAAATCGCAAAATAACGAACCCGTCCCCTTCGCCTACGTCTTCTCCAAAGATAAACCCCTCACCTCCATAGATGCCGAGTTCGACGCCGAGTTCGACTACGAGTTTGTACATGCGCATCAGAACAAGGAGGTTGTGTTCAACCATAAGCCGACCAAGACGCTCATACAGGCGGATCTGCTGTTCAATTATCCGCCCACAGAGCAGTTTAGTAGGACGGGGCAAGCGGCGACAAGTGGGGTCTTCACCAAGCTCTTTGGCGCGGTGACGAATACGAATAGTGAGTGGCAGAAGAGGTTGATTTGGTACGGAATTGGTTCGAAGGATCGCGAGGGGTTTGGGAGGAGTGTGGCGAAGATTGACAAGTGGGATTTTGAGCGGATTATTCCTTGTCATGGGGATGTTATGGAGGCGGGGAGTAAGGGGATTCTCCAGAAGGTCATGGCGTGGCATCTTGATCTGGCGAAGAAGTCGTCGTAGTGGGTCGTCATTGGGGTCAGTGTACAATGGTGTATGATGAAGAGCTATATGGATCAGAAGGGTGTGAAGTCGCAGTCTGCAAGTGCATGCGGAGGCTCTCAGTATGTATTGTCTCGTACTCAGTTCCCGCTGGCTTGCAACTGCGACGGTTCTGCCTTATGAGATGAGGTGTAATGGGCCTCCGAGAAGAGTGTTGATACCGTTCCATTACATAATGTACGTTGTTTCAAGGTCTATGTTAATGCACGCACTAGTTTTCGCCTCTCCTTTGATCATCGTTGCCCTTCGAGAATGTTGACCGTACGACACGCAATCACATGTTCTCGTATCCCGACGCGCCCAAGCGCTTGAGCACTTCGCGAACCCTTGTCTCAGCCACACGCACCCCACGCACATCAAAGGGGTAATTAAACCAGGAGAAACCCAACTCTCACCTTTTTCACGATGCCGCTTCACCCAAGGCCTCCTGCACACGTCGTGGCCCTGCTGCGAGCATGCCCGTCTCCGCCGTCGACATCATTACCTACATCGGTATCCCACTTGCCGTTCTCGGCGTCCTCCCCACCATTTACACGGTCCTGAAATCTTTCCTCACGTTGCGCGAGATTTCGCAGACTCTGCATCGCAATGGCGTGGTGGCCATTACACGGAGCGCTCTGCTCACCGGCATAGTGGAAGTCGAGATCCCACGACGCAGTATCATTCCGCTTGAGCGCAGCGACCCCGCGTATTTCTCCTTGCGGGGGACACCGAGTAGTCTTAAAGGCGGCACATGGACACTATTCAACTGGAAGGAAATGGTGATCGGCGTGAAAAGCTATCGTTTGCAATACCACGATGAGCTCTCGCAGCCACAGGCTGAGATCGAGTTCGAAGCGCTGATCGCATTCTTGCTGGATCATGGGGCTGTGCCGGTCAAAGAGGGATGGACGCAATTGAGGAGTGCAGGGCTCTGGACGCCGGCGGGGACGCGATTGTTGGTTCATCCCGGGGAGGGGGAGGAGGTGCTCAGTGTGGCTGTTAGCGACGATAGTGATGGGATTTTGAGTCTACAGATGAAGTGGAAGCCCGAGTGGAGCGGGAGGGGTAGAGATAGTGTGCCTCCATACTGGGTGCGTATTCCCCCTCCTGCGAAAGACAATGATATCATGGCAAGTATGAATGAGATTGAGGGCGCGGGCGCATTGAGCGATCAGACCGGCATAAGCAAGAAAGGCGCCTTTCTGGACGACGACAGCGCCGCAAGCGAACAAGAATTCGATATCCGCTCTGCTCTCCGCATACGCATCTCCGCCACCGGCGTCCAAGAAGCCTACACCGAAGCCCAACCCAGCACCAAACTCCCCCTCCTCCACCTCCGCCCCGTGCACGCCTCCTACCCTTCCGCCTCCTCCACAACAAGCTTCTGGTTCAGTGTCGCAGCAACAGCTCTCCAAGCGCCCCAAAACAACCTCTGGTCCTTCATCATTCCGTCCGACATCTTGACGCTCGCGCGACACAACACGGTACCCTGTGGCGTCATGGTCATGCTAGGGACACTGACGGACGAAGAGGTTCCTGCATGGCGGACGCCCGCTCTCGACGAACAGGCTGAACTGCTCGAGAAACACGTCAGATTTGTGGAGCAGGCGCGGAAAGCAAGTGAGGAGGCGAGACTGCCGCCGGATTTGAGAGATGCGGCTAGGAGAAAGAGACTCGAGACGGACGCCATGGATTTCCATAACGAGTTCCGGAGGAAGCGCATGCGAGAAGAGCAGCGGAGGGAAGCGGAGATCCTCGAAGCCATGCAGTCGCAGAAACTGCCCATCAACATTGTCGCCAGAGCAAATCTCACATATCTGTCTCGCATCCTCAAACTTTCCTCCCTCACTACCGATTCTCCACCCACCACATCTCCATCTACCTCTACGCTCCTCCAACAAATCCTCTACGCCATGGCATACGACCCCTCCTTCGCCACACGTCTAGTAACCATGCTCGATCTGTGGAAGAATTGGGCACAGAGCGGAGGCATGACGAAGAGCCATTACGTGGCCGTGAAAGAGGATCAGATTACTTTTGCGCTAGCTAGTGTGGTGTTGGCGGGGGTGAGGGAGGTCGGTGGAGAGGGAATGGGGAGCGGGAGTGTTGCAGGAGATTTGCAGGAGTGTTTGAGGGTTTGGCGGAAGGTCAGGCTTGGGTAAATGCATGGTGATGGTCAAAAAGGGTTGGTAACTTCTGTGTAGATGTATGCTTTGGTCAAGGTGCTGTTTGTTTCATGATGTGTACCCACTTGATGGGCGAACTAGTGTAGTTTGAAACCAACACGGCCTTACCCCAGCTTCCGTATGCCCACACCTCGCCACTAATGACACATACCTCAAAGTCACATAAAAACATCCAAAAAGCCGAATCTCGCACCAAAAGCTTATTCACAATCTACGTTGAGATCGGCACGGACGCTAAACCCGGTCTGAAACACCTCGTACAGAGATGACTCTGCTTGAGAGTTGCGGACTTGGCACGCCAAATCACCTCGGGGTTTCAGTTTACCGACGACATCTTGTGTCGCGCGAGTGGCAAAGTTGAGAGTGGTTGCAGACCGTCTCGGCAAGACATTCAATACAGGTGATTGCAAAGCATCGGGCAAGTTGGCAATATGGTGCGAAAAAGAATTTGATATCAAGTCTATGTAGCTCACCACTTCCTCCCTACAGCAAAAGAAAAGAAAGTAAAGACAAAAAGGTTGTAGTACAGAAGAGAAATGTAAATGTAAACCAAAGACGGACCCGCCTCTTATCAAATGCCCAGGCAAACTCCCCACGCTATGCGTTACCATTCTTCTATAGCCTCAATACCATGCGATGCGTTCTCCGAAAATGCTGCTTGCCAAAGGTGTCTGTTGCATAGTCATCTATGCGACGTAGGGAAGAGCCCGCTTCACAACGGGAGTAGTCGAGTTGCCAGCGGGAGCGGTCGAGTTGCCAGCGGGGACCGATGGACCACCGGGAGCGGCGACAGCGCCATCAGCAGGGAAAGGATTGCTCTGGCACTTGGATGAGGCCTGGGACCAAGCAATCTGCTCCATGGTGCCGTCGGAGCGGAACTTCCACTCGGTGCCGTCCTCGAGCAGAATGTGCATCTGTGTCATGGTTAGCTAATGCATTCTGGAGTAGCTGGGGTAAAAGGCCTACGTTGGAGGTGTAGTCACCCTTGTACTGGGCAAACATGGCCGTAGCACGGCAGAACACGCGTTGACCGGGCTTGAGCATAGTAGCGACGACATAGTTGAGCGAGACGGAGGTTTCCTGCCTGTTCGACTCAGTCTTCGCATTGGCATAGCTGTAGCTGAGTTCAGTGGTCGAAGTGGCACCGATGACGCCCAAGAGGGTGCCTGTGACGCCCCAGGACTGCTTGGCACCAATGGTGTGGGTCTGAGTGGTGGAGTACTCCTTGGACTGAGTGCGCGTCTCCGTCTTGCCGAAAGTAAAGGTCTCGTTGCTGTCGGTCATGGCGTTGGTGTGGTCGGCGTAGTCGAGAATCATCATCTGGAGGCCTTGCATGCGCTTGTTGAGTTCTTCGGGCGTGTCCTCGAATTTGACGTCCTGGACGGTGATCTTGTCGATTGCGCTGCCCATGAAGAGGAAGGAGAGGCCGTTGACGACCTCATCGGCGCGACCCGAGACACCGAGGAGCATGCCCGTGTTGACCACTGTTTCTACAGGGTCCGTCTTGCCCTCCTTGCCGAGGTTGAGCTCCTGGCCGTTCTTGGTGCGGATGTAGATGCGGCCCAGGGACTCGCCCTTCTTGTCGGTCCACAGCCTGACTTGACTGATACCATCGGTGGCCGAGTCCCATTCAATGCGTTTGTTTTCTTTTTCCTTGTTGACCTTGCCGATCATGCCGCTGTTGGTGCCGTCAGAGTAGTAGAACTGGACGGCTTCGATGTTCTTCTTGGCAGACCAGACTTCGATGCCGTTCATGACGATACCGTCTTTGAACTTGGTGTGGCAGAACTCGGTGCCTACCTCAGCACCAGTGTACTGTGGTTCTTTCCATGGGCCGCCAGTGCAGCTACCCGCAGCGGGAGCGGGAGAAGTAGTGTTCTGGGCGGAAACGAGACCAGTGAAGAAGAGGGCGGTGGCTCCGACGAGGAGAGACTTGGGGTTGAAAACCATGGTTGCTAGCAGTGGAGTGGACTGCCTAGCGTTTGAATGAAGGGAATGCTAGGAATAGCTGTGAATTGAGAAAATGAATGTAGTAAAGAGTGACTGGCCAAGCAGTAGAGAAGAAGCTGAGTGTAGAAGAGGTAGTGGTGAGCTGATGATGGAACTATGAGTCGTGTCACGGCAGCATTATATACAAACTTTCTCCGGACTTTGAAGCCATGAGCCTCGTTTGGGGAGATTGACAAAACAAACGAAACGACCAGGCCGTCTGCCGAGTGCTGTTCTGTAGACACGCATAGGCATGGCGAGCCAATCTCCGGTGGATCAGTGCGGGTATGTTCGTTGGAATCGCACCAAGTGCGGGTAGGCTGTGGCCATGTTTGGGCTTGGACCTTGGCCTCGTTGCCTTGTTGCGATGTTTATCGCGAGGTCCGTGTAACGTAGGTGGTATGGTATAGTTGAGTGCGGTGGCGGACCTTGGCTGCGTGGGTGAGCGGATTCCGTCCCCAGGTGCATATCTCGTAGGCGAATACTCGACCCGGAAAGGCCATTCCCTATGCGGCCTCGCTCTTGATCCCATCACATCATCGTCAGATTTGGCGCTAGGAGGATTAAGTAGTGGATGACAGTTGACCCACTCTTGAAGCCACCCGCGGACGACGATCGATAAGACGAGGCGATGGTTATCTCTCCGCAACGGCTACGATGCGTCGACCCTCTGCATCTACCTCTGTACCTGCATCTGCATCTGCATCTGCATCTGCATCTGCATCGGCATCGGCATCGACCATGTGCATGGAGATGAAGGCTTGAGGATTCATGCGGAGATGCTCTCACTGAGAATAGCCACTGCCCAGTTCCGAGCTCTTGGAGTGCAGCGTACGATGGCCAACACTACCGCAGGGACGCTCGAGGCCAGTAGAGAGAGACGATGCAACAGGGTAGACGTTGCATCCGGCTCACAGCCTCGTGCTTTCAAAGCCCGCCGCAGAGAAGAGGAAGGAGAGTGTAGTCGCAAGGCAAGCAGTCCTCTCCGGGCAGTCTCACAATGACATGCAGGTCCAGATTGCCCCAATAGGAGCATGGGACGATGTCCGGGCCCGACGAGGCCCATTGCTTGATCGTCTGAATGCGCCATAGTCCGGTACTGCCTTCCCTCTCGAGAGATGTGCGCGCAAGAGCCCGTCAGCGTAAGCGGCGATCGGGCAATACTGCGGCCGTGAGGAGTGCACGTGTGGCTTTGGTGGACAGGCCGTAGGTTCTATCGTGCGTGTATTCGTACAATGCGTAGAGAAGCCGGGGGTGTGAACGACACTCGGACCCGGCTGAGCTTCTTCCCCGATCCAGCCCGCGCTACGCGTTTCAGCGCGCCACCCCCCCAAGACATCCAACTGCGCACGTCGCCAGCAACCCACCCCACCCCACGCTCTTCGACCCCGAGCTTGATGCTGATGACGATGAAGGTGATGATGACGCCGGCGCAGTAGGTCCGCCGCCGCTCACCATGGACTTTGTGCGTCGTGCCCCACGTGCGCTACACACCATCAAAGGGACAGGCTTGCTGACGGTCGCAGTGGACGAGACTCCTCGGCGGCTCGTCGCGCGGGAAGCAGGCCGCCGCCAACGATCCGCAGCAGCGTCTGGCACGCTTCAAGCAGCGGTACAACCAGGTGCTGCAGACATGGCAGAAGTCGGATGCCATTGCCCACGATCGCGATGCCCTGGGCCACATCCGCCGCGGGTTCCAGGGCCTCGCCAAAATGCTCGAGGACGAGTCCCGCCTCCCAGCTCCCCACCTCTGCCTGAGCTTCGCCGCCGCCCAGCAGATATACACCGCCGTCTCCAAGATCGCCGCCACGGCCCATGACGAGGGCATGGTCCGTGATGCCGTGCAGTTTTACAACGCCCTGATTGATAGCGAGGAGGAGGACTTCCTCGAGAACGACGTCTTTGCCGTATCGCTCATGAACTTCATCGGCCGCTCCATCAGCTCCATAACGCTGGGCGAGGACATCGAGGCTGACATTGTGGAGCTCCTGTTTGGCATCGCGGCCAAGATCCGCTTGCAGCCCGAGATCCTGCCCGTCTGGTTCACCACCGCATCGGCCGACTCCAGCGGCCGGCTTGTGAATCAGAAGGTCGACTTTGCGGGCGTGACGCAGAAGGAAGACTTCCCCCTGTGCTACCAGCTGATCGACAAAGTCCACCATGAAGGTCGCATTGGAGAATTCGCGCGCATGGGACTGCTGTACATCTTTGAGTCTGCCTCCAAATCTCTTCCACTAGAGCAATGGATCGTGAACAGTGATCTCCCCACGCTCATGGCCACGGGCCTGGGGGCCTTGTACAGTCAGCTTAGCAGACTGTTGTCCATTCTTCACCCGCCGGAAGGCCTACCCCTGATCCTACAGCTTTCCGACTATGTCGAGATGCAACCGAATCCGGACGCCGTGAGCTTCTTCTCCGACGACTTCCAAAGTCACATGGTCACCTTCCTGTCCTACCTCACCTTTTGGCAAGATGTCCTCGAGCACTGTAGATCGACCGACGTCCGACACACTCTTATTGACCACTTTCAAGTTCTATTTCTCCAACAGTTATTGTGCGTTCCCCTCCGAAGTCCCCCTCACAGGGTACTAGTTCCCAGGGGTTGTTCTTCGCAGATCTAAATCGACCACGGTCCTGACGTTCTACAGATACCCTTATATCGTTCAATCGTCCGACGTGGACGGTGGCTCGTCCGTTGCCGTACTTACATACTTGCGACGCATTCTGGATGCGTTGGACCATCCAGAACTTGTGCATATGATTCTCCACTATTTGCTCGCACTACCCGACTATGCTGCATCCTCACCTAGAGATCTTCGGTCACCGGCAGCGCTAAAGAAACGGCGCTCATTGATGCTCCTCGGTGCCCCGAAAAAGGAAGACGATGTGATGAATCCTTCCGTCTTCAACCTCGTCGATCTCGTGCTGCAGAGCACAGAGTCACGGAATCCACAAACCGTTATTGCTTCGTTGAAGCTGACAACTGTTCTGCTTGGCAAGAATCATGGTTATGCTCTCGGAGCTCTGGTTAAGGTCACCAGTATCCATCACAGAGAACCCCATCGGACAGTGGGCGCCTTGAACGCCGAGCTCGAAACCTATCTCAATCTTGCAGTCAGTCTAGCGGGCGAGAACGGCGTCGACCAGGCATATGAAAGCCATCTTAAGGATAAGCTTACTATGCTCGAAAGCCACCCGTGCTCGCTTAAGACCCTTGCACTCCCAACAACGTCTCTGCAGAGCCCGAACTACTTGGATGCAGAGGGCCAACGTGAGGTCGGGCCTCATTCGTTAATACCCGAAGACCCACTTTTCAAGTCCCTGACGGATATTTTACTCAGGTTCCTCACCAATGATGTTGAGACCAACCTCGCGCTCACGGAAGCGATCATTACGCTGGGAACTTGCTCAGAACTTCGCCTAGAAGGATGGCTCGCGATCAATCCGACCGACTACCAATTCTTAGAGGCTGACCCGGAACCTGCAGAGTTTGCTAATGATAGCCTACGGGACATGCACAGAGCTGCTCGACATCCAACTTGGACTTCTTCCGCGGCACCGCAACTCCTCGCCTGCTTGCAACAGCTGCAAGCCCAAGTCGATGCGCTTAGAAGCGACATTCAGGACTGGGACGAGCACGTTGGCAGCCGACAGGACGCCTTTCGGTTTCACGAAGAGGTCCATGATGCAATGAAGTCCTCAATGCCGCAACCGAAACCTCCCCGACCGTCCACAGAGAATCCAGTTGGGGCATGGACCCCGCAGGTACCCAAGCACATGAAAGACGTTTCCACGACACCGTCTAGGACTGGGACACCTCGCGGACGAAAAGAAGCTCTCGACATGGGTCACACGCCTGCTTCCTCACCCGCGCCATCTAGATTAGGTGGCCAAACCCTCGTTGGCTCACCATCCCGTGGTTTGTCACCACTGCCCGCCCCGCAAGCATCGAAGCGCCAGACGACGCTCTTTACCGATATTGATGCCAATCTTGCTTCCGTCCGTCACTCCGACTTCCTCAAACGACGCATTAGGTTTCGACGGCTAGCCGGCACCCAGACAGTTGAGGTAATGCTGTCGAAGTTTCAGCCGCCTCCTCTGGAGGAAGGCGAGGATATTGTGACAGAGGTGGATGATGTGAGAGAGGCGAGTTTACTGCACATCATTACGAATGTGGTAGTGCTGCAGGAGTTTGTGTTAGAGCTAGTCGCGTTGATGCAAGTGAGGGCAAGCTTGTTCAATGAGGTGAGGCATGCGTAGGCGGAGGAAGATCCAGGTACATTAGTCTGCTATTATCGAACTCTGTATACCCGTTGTCTCACGTCCGGTCCATAAATTTGGGTCTGTGCACAAGGCAGAGGCTCACTTCATGTTGTGTTGCCGTTTCTACGCGATGCATCGCTGTTTTAGCAAAGATCCCGGCTTTCGAAATGCAATGTCGGAGTAGACAGTAATATCAAGGATGGTCCAATCCCAAAGAAAGTAGAAAATAGAAGAACAGTTGAACAGTCTTGAGAGTGCAGACGTTCTTCACGACATGGCGCTAGTGCGGGTCCGTGCCAGGCCAACCCTGATGTCATTTTCTTGGTCTCACAGCTATCGCTTCCTTCTGCAACCGCACCACCAACGACACCTGCCAGTGCCAACGTCGCAGATCAACGTTCTCGACATGCTATCCTTATAACGGAATTCGTCTGGCATTCTAATTCCGAGTGCAGCTGAGCACGTTCGCCTGCTTGCGCGGAAGCTTACCCATCATGGCGTCAAGCTCGACCGAAACCACGCCTTTGATTTCTTCATTGGCGCATGAACGGGGCGTACCCAAGCCAGCTGCCCCCAAGCCACAGCGGACCGTCACCTTCAATCCGACTGTTACCTCAAGCAGCCCCAAAGGACCGTCACGGGCATCTTCCAACATCGGCAACACCTCCGCCTCGCATCTACCCACAAGCCATGGCGGGCAACCTATGCTATCCACGCTGAACAACAAGCTGCGAAGACGGAATAGCTCCGGCGCACCTATGAACCCACCGCCTGTCCCTGCACCGAAAATTGGCCCGCAGCGAACGACGAGAACTGCGCAGAAGCTCAAGCTCCTGCCCGATCCGGAACACGGCGAAGACGAGGATGAGGAAAGCGGGCGCGATGTCTATGTTCAGTATACACGAATAAAGGATCCTACTGCAAGGAGGGATGCTGCACGGCTTGGAAAGGCGGATCGAGAGCGGTTACCCAGGGTGACGGCATACTGCACAGCCGCCTCATACAAGATGGATGACCTCATGCGGTTCCTGAAAGGAAAGGCACGTCTGAGAGGTGCCCAACCGAAGCGCTTCGATGAGTGCATATACTCGCCCTATAACTACACCCCAAAGAAAGGACCAGAAATCGTTACTAGCACGAGCGTGCACGATGGCTTGACAGAAGAACGACCGAGACGCTTCTCCGACAGCGCCATCGAGGTCGAAGCGCAGAGCGAAAGAAGAAGAGAGAATCTCATAGACTTACAAGACAACGATAACGAACATCCAATGGTGGACAGCGAATCCTCGGACCACCTCCAACGTCCAGAACCCATGCACGCCGACTCCGACCCCTCTTTCGAGAGTCCCGATTTCGACATTCAAGTGCACACACCCGAAGTCTTCCTCTTTGAATACGGCACTGTTGTGATATGGGGCATGACGATCCAAGAAGAGAAACGCTTCCTAAAGGAGCTGGCGAAATTCGAGACGGATAAGCTTGGCAAGGATGAAGTTGAGACGGAGGAATTCAACTTCTACTACACAAGAGAGTACCAAGCCCGCATCTACAACGACTTCATCTCCCTCCGTGACAAGAAGAACTACATGATCAAGCTCGCCATCGCCCACGGTTTATCCCAATCGGTCAAAACATCGCTCTTCGAGGACCTAGTCGACAACACTATCGACAACACGAAGGATATCCCCGCGCAGATTGCCAGCTCGGGTAAGATCAACCTCAACAAGAAGCAGATCAACATGCAAATCGGCGAGCTGTTTATACTGCGGATCAGCATCCATTTGCAGGGCAGCGTGCTGGATGCGCCGGAGCTCATGTGGGCGGAGCCACAGCTCGATCCTGTCTATCAAGCTGTGCGCAGCTACCTGGAGATGGATCAAAGAGTCGGCTTGTTGACGGAGAGGCTGAATGTTATCGGGGATCTGCTGGCTGTGTTGAAGGATCAATTGACGGTTACGCATGTGAGTATTGCCCTTGTAGGATCTATGTGTTATGGTGTGCTAACTTCGATAAGGGCGAATTGCTGGAGTGGATCGTCATTGTTCTCATCTTTGCTGAAGTGTTGGTCGCGACTCTCAACATCTTTGTGGACTTGAATGCACAGGATTGAGTGGGTGCGTCGACGTTCCGTGTATGACGTCGATACACGGATACTCATATATAGCTTGTACATAGACCCTCGTACTGTCTTTCTCTGTACCATACGCTTGTAAGGTTCGATGCGGCGTGAATGGCAGTGGGCTTTTCACACCCGAATTTCCTTGTTTACTTGTTCGCTGTATAGTCATCTGCATGGCGTTCTAGTCGCAAGGCCTACCTTGTGTGTGTTTTTGTTTTCCCGAAGCGGTACCCTACATACGAGTCTAGGTCTAGTGTGATTAATTTCCTGTACAGAGTCGAGACGAGTAGCAACGAGAAGGCTGATCTGACGAAGCGAAATTGAGAATTAAGAGTAACTGTTTCAATGTCTAATTCGTGGCTATGCTACCGCACCTATTGTTGGTGTTGTCTTCTTTCACGGATGGGAGGAAACGCACTTTAAGACGATATTTTGCAGAACATTTTCGACAAGATGGATAAAAAGATTATCAGGAGACACCTAAACGGACAATCCGAATCTTGAAAAGGACTCATAAAATGATGGATCACCACTACTACCATCACATGTACCTACGCACCTACCTAACTTCATCATGCTCTCCACAGCTAGGTCGAACAAAACACTGTCCCTGGCTACTTTTGACTGGTTACCACACGATAACATGCAGCAAACTTGTAATTTGTTCCGTGATCGAGCAGCCTTGCGGTCATGGTTGGGTATCGGCGGTAGGTTGAGGTAGGGCTAAATCCCAGGCTCTTAGTCTTTGCGTCATTGTGTAGTGCACTTGAGATGCAAGCAGCGGAGATAATGAGTTTGGGAGGTGGATGGTCCACGGATGGACGTAAATAGCTTGGTCAAAGCGCCAACATATGAAACTCTCACGAGTGCGACCTCGAATCATTCCCCTACCTACCACAACTACAAACATAATGGCCACCCGCAAAGTACGCCTCCACTTCACGCCCTTAGCCGAAGCTCCAGCGTGGGACGTCACCCACGACGTCCCCGCCAACCTCATCGCCTCCTTCCAGGACCAAATGAGCCCGTCTTATCAGCACCGCTTCGGAGAAGTCATGACCCCGATTTGCCAGCACTACCAGCACGCCATGAACACACGCAGCGGTCCAAACTGCGCCGTCTGCACCCTCGCGCCCACAACCTACGGAAAGTCGTTCTGCATAAGCCAATTACACGCACCGGAGCCCTTTGTCGTCATGGGCATCGTGCCCACGTGTGGCACGCCGGAATGCAAACAAGGTGCAAGCTATCTGATCAAGATGTTTCGGGAGGACCAGCAGCAATCCGATTACGAGAACGGCTGCAAGGTTTGTGGGAAGCTGGACGGTACGATGCGTTGTGCGAAGTGTAAGGTGGTGAAGTACTGCAGTACGGAGCATCAGAAGCAGGATTGGAAACGGCATAAGGGCACTTGTGGGAAGTGAGCTTCGATCATTATCGGTTGTTGTAAAGAGAGTAGCTTCAAGCAAGTGATAGAGTAGCTTTGCGTTCGTGTTTGGGTGTTAGTCATTGGTTGACCAAGGGCCGAAGACAAGGCAGGGGTGGGGCCGTCGATCTGTGGAAGCGAAGAGAGTCCTCAAGAGTGATTTTGAGGATCTGGTAGCTAGGCCCAGATAAATGACGAATTGACGCTCACTGGAGAAATGGTGAAATGTTTTGTAGAATACTAATGTCACATCTCACCTTCAAAGCTCGGAAGCCGCGATGTAAACCATTTCACGTGACCGTTCCACCCCATGTCGAAAGCTACCTCATCACAGGCCTCCACCAAGTCTCTAACCTCTAACCACTTCATCTCCCATAAGTGCCACATGTCCTCTGTCTCTCTCGTCCTCGTGCCTCCCACCGCCGCACCACCGTGTCTTTTTAATCTACTTCGCGTGCCCACATCCCGGCGGTTAATCTGGAAGCGCGGAAAAACAACGCGGAAGCGTGTCAAGCTACCCTCGCAGGCAAGCTTCGAGAAGAAGAGGACAGAGATGCATGAACAGTATATGGAAGCTAAGAAGCTTGGGACTTAGGGTGTATATGGTATATAGCTGTCGGCGGGGAAATCCAGCTGGTTACGTTACTACTTTTTGTGTCTCTCGCCTTCAATCTGTGATTTCCTTGCTTTGAGCGTCGAATTATTCACATTATACTGCGGTGTAGAAAAACGAGTACATCAGCAAATCTCGAAACGACCTTCAAAATGCGCTTCCTCACCCTCCTCCCCTTCCTGGCCGCCACAGCCCTCGCAACAGAAGCACTCTTCGAAGCCACGATCTCCGAATCCGAAACGCACGCCCCAACACCCACAGACGAAGCCTCCACAACCGCCGACTCCTCGTCGTCGACCTCCACAGCCTCCTCCTCCGCAGCAACCGCCGCCTCAACCAAAGAGCCTACACCCGTCGGCCAACTCTGGACCGCGCAATGGACCGACGCCGACCTCGCCTCATACACGAAGAAGTGTGAAGGCAGCACAACGCTCAAGGCGCAACTCTACACGCTCAAGGAAATGTATCCTACGTTGAAGGAGTGGGCGCCGGAGCTCAAGGTGTTTTACAATAAGCAGTTGTATCCGGGGAGTTGGGAGGGTATCGATGTCCACGGGGATGGAAGGGAGTTGTTGAAGATGCCGCTGGAGGATTTGCCGTTTGCGGTGAGGGAGTGGTATGCTCCCCTACTCTGGTCGAAGCTGAGATGGTTTACTAAGATCCTTACCCAGGTTGAAAAAGACGACCAAACAGCGCCACTTCAGCGTCCAAGACGACATTGTCTTCTTTGCCCCCGGCGCAATCTATCCCATCCTCCCCCTCTTCGTTGAGGAATCCGGCGACAAGGGCTGCGATGGTAAGCCGCTCCCACCTCTTACTCAATGTCACGTACGACCGCTAAACTTGCCCCAGGCATCTTCGCAGATCTCGAATCTTTCTCTCCGACAGCAAAAGACGACGCAGTCCTCGGAAAGGTATCGCACAAGAAGGGCAAGAAGAACGACGTCGAAGTCACGATTGAGGCGTTCCAGGTTAAGAAAAGCGCTGGTGGACGGGATGAATTGTAGCCAGTACTTTCACTCGCATTTTGTATATAAACTTCCATTATTGATGCTTTGTACCAAACTTTCTGATTCATTACCGCAGTCCCGCCTCGTCAACTTCATATCCTAGTGTAGTTTCCCAATGCAAGCGTTCGGAATATCACGAGCCAGATCTTGCAACCAACGATTCCTCCCATAGAAATAGCACTAAAACGATGACTTCATGCTTCCTTCTTATCCTGCTTTGCAAGCGTCTTCTTCTTCCGCTCCGTCCTTTTCACCTGTGCATGATGTATAGCCGCCACCATATTGAAAAGATAAACGACGACGAAAATCACTCCTACGATCGCAAGTACTGCCGCAACACTGGCCATGGAGAAGACCACAAAATAATAACACGTCTTCAAGAACGCCGTGTTCGTGCTCAACGGCTCCACGCTAGCACCAACCTGCATCGCCGCCAGCACCAGACTAAAAAACACAAAGACAATCAGGATCCACGAAAAGTTGCGCTGGAAGAAGACAACGTAGCGGTTGTAGCCGTAGAGGTAGCCGCGCACAAAGTGCGTGAAGAAGAAGCGTGTGCGGTAGATGCTGTTTATGCGACCTAGGCGGAGATCGCCAAAGTGGTAGCGTACGTTTACGGCGTCGAGGGTGTTCGGATCGACGTTGGCAACGAAGTCCCTAACGAAGATTTTCCACCAGTGCCATGTCACAAAGCTTGGAATTAGCCAGATCTCGTGTGCGAGTTTGAGGTCGAGTGGTGTCGTGATGAGCCAGACGTAGCTTAGGAGGAATCCGCAGGCGGACTTGTGTAGTTCCTCATCACCGCAGATGTTCTCCTCCCAGAAATCATAGCTGAGCATGTACTCGGCCAGCGGCTTTATCATCAAGTGGCTGCCGAACTTGAGGAGATGCAGATCCATCTGCTGCGTGCGCAATATCTCAGTCTGCATCATCTTGTACCGATGTAACGGTCTCGCCCTCATGGGTCGTCCCGCCATCCATAGGAGTCCATGTATGCAATTGAGCCTGGAGAGATCCAGATCTACTTTCAAAAAGCTGATTATATCATCGTTGGCGAGGTGTGCTTCGTCCGAGCCGCGCGTACAGAAGATGGTGGGAAGTGAGTCGAGCGCTGTGAGCGGAATAGTACTCGCTGTGTCGAGGACGGGCTGTTGGTGGGTATCGGCGCTAATTGCGTGTGTAGCAGATGACTGGGATTGCTGTGACAGCGATAACGAGAGTGTTCGCGCCGGAGGAATCGCGCGAGGGGCGAAGGGAGGGTTTAGAGCGATTGGAGTGATCTGCGGAGGAATTTAGCAATCCGTGTCTGTACATGCGTGCAGCTATGCGCGATTGCATAGACGCGTCTGCCACGTGCTGTGTAAGGGGCAATAGTCATACCGGTTCCCCAGCCATAGCGATGATTATTCAACGCGCAGAGTCGCGAATGCGCGCTCGTGTTTGTCCATGAACAAGAACGCATGGAGTATTGGCTACTGGAGCACCAGACTGCAAGTGGCACCTGGGCGTCGTTGCTGCAACACGGGTGGACCGTTGATCGGAGGTGGGGGCGGGCGGTTAGACCCGTTGTGAGCCACCATCAACTATTACTAAACGCCACAGTTATCGAGAGCTTATGATGTCTCTAGGAACAAGAACACGACGCGCGTAAGCTTGCACAAGATAAAGAATCGTAGTTCATCAGGATATCCTCCCCAACTATCATTACTCAAGATTTCCATCTCATTTTGGTTGATCGACTACAAGAGCCGATATGTGTCTCTAAATGCGCGAAAGCTCGCGACCGAACGGCTAAGCTAGCAAGATATGCAGTGCGCCGTCGCTGGCAACCAAATCCTCCCGTTCGCCGAAGCTAGAAAGAGCTGTTCATCGTTATACATCCCATTACTTGACATAGTTCGCTGGGAAGCTCCCGCGCTGCCCATTAATCTCGCCTTCCCACCAGTCTTGCGAGCTGTTCGTCTTCTTCGTCACGCGTATGCGGTCTCCCTCCCTAAATGACAGATCACCTTCGCTGTGGGCATCAAAGTCGTACATGGCGATGACATACTCCGGGTGGAACGATCCAATCTTTTTCGGAGGAGGCGGTGGTGGCGGCTTCTTCTTCGCTGCAATCATACTCGGTGATGCTCCTCCGGAAGTGTATGAGTTCGCAGAGTTTATTCGTGTAGCCTTGGTGCCAAAATAGTCGTTGTGGTCGCGGCCATTGGCCGTGCTGGAGTTGTACGAGCTGCTTGATGCGCGTCGGCCCCAGTCATCCCCGTTAGTGGGTGTCAAGCCCGGAGATGTTCCCCTTGCCGTTGCCAGAGAGTTGAGGGACGGTTTTGAGCCTAGGTTCACCGGCGGTCCGTTGTCTACTGGCGGGGACAGGTTGTTGTATCTATCGGGTCTCGGCGATCGGTCGATCCTGGACGTCGTCCTACTTCCAAGGGTTGGGGCCGGTTCGACACTAGTCTTTCGAGGCATCACCTTGTTTCTGATTCCTAGGCCGGTCATCGTCTCTCCCTGATCCGGCAGCCTCATGGGCTGATGAATGGCTTTACCTCCTTTGAGCAGGTCAAGGCCTCCCTCGAGCTCCAGCCGCAGCGATGTGAAGTTGGCCTCCCACAGTGGTACCACTTCCTCGGGCTCCGGGGGTGGGTCCGGGTATCCTTGTTCGTGCGAGTACTGGTGGAGCACGGTATATAGGTTGCCGATCAAGTTGTTCTGGAGTATAATCTGGTTGGCCAACAGGTGCGGGAGCAGGGAGAAAGTGGCAGCATTAAGCCTGGGGAGCTGGGTGCGGAGGCCTTCGTCGGCATACTCGTACTCGTGGACGGCGCGAGCGAGATCTGCCTCGTGTTTATTCAGGGCGGTGTTCTCGCGATCGGAACGCGTCTTCTTCTTCTGTAGCGCCTCGGCACGGCTTTTGTATCGCTCGTAGTCGATCTAGCACAATAGCAGTCAGCAATGGCCCTGTGGCTTGTTGTCGTGATCGCACACCTTCTTGTCTTCGCGCTTCTTGATTGCCTTTTTCATTGGGCCTAGAGCATCTCTCGCCAGCTTGGCAGGTAAAATTAGCTTTTTCTCAATGTCTTTGACCTCTTCCATCATGTCCGTCTTGAGCTCCGCAAAGGCCTCTTGCAGCTTGACACAGCGCTCCATGGTCTCGGGCGGCGTGTCCGCAATGGCTCGAGAGCCGTAATCTCCGCCCGAAGCGCCAAGAGGTTTGTATATGCTCTGCATGTGCTCGATGAGTGTGAGTTGGTGGTTGAGGATGTTGGTCCACGCATCGCGCCATTGTTTCGCGGCGGCTTCTATCCTCTCCAGCATCTGGTTGCTGTCGTTGACTAGATGCGACGGCGCAAGTCAGCCGTGTCCTTCCAATTGCGTGACAGCAAGGGTCTCGGACAGCGAGGATACGTACAGTCGCGTAGCATGGACTCGATGTCGGCTTCATTGGGGGCGCGGGTCATGAAGGGCAACCGCCCCATCTTCCTCTGGGGGGCTGTAAGCGCAGTCCTGTGTGCGTGTGATATTCGGAACGAGGCGACGTACCTGCATGCGCTGCATTGTGGAAGCTGGTAGGAATTACGGGCAACGAGAGTAGGACTGTCGAGGTGGATGGGGCTCCGCGCGGGGGGGTGGACGGTCTCGCAGCTGTAGTGGGGTCCCCGGCGAGGCGTGCGGCTATCTCGGCGGTGGTACGTGTGTGGAGGAGAGGTGGGCGGAGGTGGAACGGCTGGGCAGATTATCCAGTGAGTGAGAGGTGCGCACGCGGCCCGAACCAGAATTGGTGATGATGTGGAAACATGGGGCGGAGTATTCAGTCAGCAGTCAGGCAGAAACCCAACCCCACCCACCGTGCTCAGTTTCACCAGCCAGCCGTTGTGCGATGCGGGGAGGAACTGCAGTGCCCAAGACTGCTCGCACATGCTTCGTGGCGTCCGCAGACTGGACGTCAGGTTACTTGAGTTTGAGTGCGCCCGCCGCCTTTCGCTGCTTTAGCTGGAGAGCTTCTCTTAGGCCAGATGGTAGTGTTGAGAGTTGAGAATAAATCACGTGCCTGCGTGCCTGCCGCTGAAGCCAACCGCGTCACGTCGCCCGCCCCTCCCGCATCTCGACGCGACCGCGACTCCACCACCTTCATGTCCGCCGACGACACGACGACGACTCGATGGCACTCCGGGGCACCCCACGCCCATCTGCCATCCCCGCCTCGCAAAACACCGCGCCGGTGAACGAATACCGCTGTCTGTTCACGTCCGATTTGAGACGGAAGCAAAAGAGATGGCAAGATGGCTACCTCAAATACCACACCTTCAACAGCCGCGTCATGGTGTACGACACGTCACGCAATTTCCTAGGCGACACATACTGGAAGGAGTCCAATGAGGTCCAGGAAGGCGACGAGCTCACGCTGGACAAAGGCATCATGGTCGAGGTAGCAGAGGCTATGGGTGTCACGCAGACGGACCTGACACCCATACTGGACAGGAAGAAGGAATCGCCTCTGCGCAACAACTCCGCACCCATGCAAAGAGCCGTCCCGAGGCCCGCAATTCCAGCGACCAATGCCCTTCGCGCCGGCTCTCAACTGCGCCACAAGTCACTCAATACGCTGCTCGGGACGCCGAAAGGACCAACAGGCAAGGCGGCACCCATGAGGTCTCCGTTTGAGACGAGGAAAGAGAAAGAGAATCAGGGTGAAGAAGAACGAGCTAGCAAAAGGCAGAAGACGGCCTGCAGTCCTGTAGAACAAACGACCTCCAGCCCGGTGGCAGTCAACAAACCGACGTCGAACAAAAGTTTACCGCTATGGGCCAAGACCTCAGATGCAAAAACTGATTTCGCGCCACCGAGGCCACTTCCACGACCTGCGGCAGTGATCACGTTAGATTCAGAGCCGGACAACATCTCGTCAGATGTCACGCTACCCAGTACGCCGCCTGGAATAGTGAGACCCCTGTCTCGTCCAAATACGAGTTCAATGCCAGGCACCAATCAGAGAGCGACAGAAGAAGCACCAGCCTTTACTACTCCACGGATACCTAAGGGCAGAGTACCTGTCCCTCACGTCAAGGCGCAAGCGACGCCACGTCCGCCCCCAGAACCATCTTCCCCACCTATCAGCGCTTCAAATCGTTTGTCAAATGTTGATTTTGCTCTACAGCCTGTGCGTAAGCCTACTATCAATACCGATGTCGCCGACCAAAACCCACGAAATCGTCCCGATTTCCACTTGACTGCGGTCCAGCCACTTGAAGAACCATTCAGGGAGCCTTCGCTGCCGCGGTCTCCATCTCGGAGCTTGAAATCAAAGCCATTACGTTTGTCCAAGGGTGTCAAGCGAGGTATGCTGTTGTGCCAGTATGGACTGCCGCGAAATCCAGTCTCGGCTGAGCCGAAGCAAGTCCCAAAGCCAAAGGGAAAGAGGCAAACGGAGCTTCCACGAGATGACATTATTCATGTGATCTCAGATGACGAAGATACAGAGCACCGCAAACAACCAAAGTCTGGAAAGGCAGCGAGTGGGACACAAAAGAAAAAACGTGGAATACAGCCAGCAGCTATAGTGATCGAGCCGAAACCTCTGAGCCCTTCACCTGGGCCGTCTCTGGACTCTTTCGATGACATGGAGCTCATACATGGGTTCATGGACCAACAATTAATGGTCACACCTTCGCCGCCTCGGCCCAGTGAGCCCACAAAGACGGCTTCTCCAATGAAGATTGCTGCCGATCCGAAACCAGCAGCGAAGAAAGTGCCGAAGAAGGGGAAGAGAGCTGCAGAAGCTTCTCCAGATGAATCAACGAAATTGAAGAAGACTAAGACTGTAACATCAAAGGAAGGTGGAGCAAAGCCAAGGGCGAAGAGAAAACAAGCTGAGGAACCTGAGCCAGTTCAACACGACTCACCTCCTATGTCTCCAGTGTTGGACTCCACAAAACATCAGTCTAGAAACACATCCACGGAGCCAACGATACCTGTTGAAAAGCGCCTGGGCACCACCTCGGCATCCGTCTCTCCCAGTAAACTGATGGCTCTCTCAAGAGGTGGCTTTCGCAAGAAGGTCAAAAGTGTACAGTCGAAACCGACAGCAACTGAAACCGATGCCCCAGTACCACATCCCATAACCGGTGCTTTACCGCCTCACCCACTTCGAGCCAACAGGTCCGGACCCCTGATGAGCACAACTGAGCTATCAGCTTTGCTCACCAAATCCACGAAACCCACTCGCTTGGAGGACGACCCTATTGAAGATAGCACTCAGAACACGTCGCCGAGCAAGAGCTTGCAGCGCTCGCGGAGTGAAAATGACGCGCCCATTCCCAGTATGAGCGAAGCGTGGGAGGAACGCAATTTACTCAAAGCTCCTGTTAGGAACAGCAGCGTCACTTCGGCCGCAAAGCCAGATGAAGCACTCCCCAAACCAAAGGCAGGTGGGCTCGCAGCTCTTGTCAAAAGGACAGACCCCAGGCGCAAGTTCCAACGCACGCAAAGTCTCAACGTGGAGACAAACGTGCTGGGCATTGCGCAAACGGAGGTGGTGATACCACCAATAGATCATGATGTCGGACCCTGGAGCACGGAAGCGTTTGATCTGTTTGGTTGGAGACCGCCGAATGCCGAGGGTGAGGAGCAGAGCAACGAGGCGTTCGTTGATGGGCGGTGAGCTCACTGATGTTGGCCTTATGGGGGTGCACTAGTGGTCGATGGCATGTTCTGGGTGGCTCAGTTCTTGCTTCCTGATCTGCTTGACCTTAATAAGTTTGGCGGAGCAAGTCCTTCTTGCGGTCGCATTTCTGACTGTGCAACGAGCGGTTCAATGGACAGTGCAATAGCTTGAGTCTCTGTACTCGTCGTTACCAATTACTCCTTGTCATGCAATTTCCGTCAGCTGTTCTTCTCGCTATCCAGTGGCTCAACCGGAACCTTCTACATATAAAGTCGTATGGCCAGCGTTTTGACAGTCTGCCAATTCCCCTGGATCATAGCGCGTTTTCAACAGCTGTTCAATTTGTTCTTTTCTCAGTCTTCAGTCCGCTCCACGTTGACAGACCTTGTAGCTGTTTGGTTTCACACTCCATGATCTCTCATGGCGTGATTTTCGAAAACTTCGGCAGTCTTCTGAGACTCCCTCTATATCGCACATAATCCTGTCGCTTTATAGTACCGCGCAAGGCCTTCTGGCGAAGCTTTTGTCAGAACTCCAGTCAGCCAGAGTCTCACACCACATCGTTGTGGTGTCTCGTTTTCAGCGCGGCAAGTGTTAACCCTCTTTCAAGTCCTTTTGAATGGCTGCACCCCACGTCGCCACACACTCCGCATGGATACTCGCTTTTGCTAAGTTTCTCTGACTCCGGTCCATTAGGAGTCCTGGTCAAAGTTGGATCCATCGATATTGGGAACTTGATTCAGAGGAGTGGTCTGAGTATCCTTTTTGGTCCAGCAGACATAACCAAGGCAACGCCTCGTTTGAACATGTAGCGCGCAGACCATTTCCGCTCTGAACTTGCTAATTCGTGTCTTATGCTCGACACCCGCATCCATACCTATCTCCACTTTGGAGTTCGGTCATTACTTCCCGCCAAAGCTCTCTCCACATGTCTAGGGGTTTGATTTCTTTCGGTGCTCGCACCATTATGCACCTCAATGCTTTCTTGAGTTTTGTTGCTCGTACTGCCCAATCCAGAGCGCCAATACCATCAAGCCCTTGGTGTTTGAGAGCCCGGAAATGCTTCAACATGTAGGCAAAGATGGAAGGACTATCGTATCTCCGAGCCATTCGAATGGACTGGTAAGAGTCTTTGGGGGTGAAGCCGCAAGCATGTCCCGTGAGATATGTTGATTTTGGGTGACCATTCCTTGCGGGCAACAACACCTCGGGAAGAAGACCACGTGGGTTTTGTCCAGAAAATTTTCAAGTGCTTTGGTCCACAGCCCCAGCCCTCCACAGACAACATCTTATGCACATAATTTGTTCAGCATCAAGATGCGATGGGAAGGTTTTATTCTGCGGTCCCTCGCGTGGTGTTCCCGCAATAGAGCCCCCTTCTCCCTGCAATTTTGGTCGCGAGACACACAGCCACATAACATAATCGATGGTAATTTTCGTTGCAGTAGAAAGGAGGTCGCATGTCCTCAGCCTTGGCGAGTCTTGAAAAGGGAAAACACGGCCTGTTACACCTCCACTTTGGTCGTCTGCAAAGTGTCTAATTCGGACTTTCCAGGGCCATCATCTCGTCACACTGAGGCTTTCTAAAGCCACATGCAGATGCCGTGCTAAGGCACAAGTAGCATTTTTGGTATCTCAGCGCATGATCATGCTGTAGGCAGAGTTTGGTCGGAATTTCGCATACAGCGTGTGACATAAATGGAGCAGAAGGAAATACAATCCAGCCCAGTGCTCCACGGAGGCGTGCTATGATTGGGTGTGTCGATAACCCCATCCTTAATTTGGCTAGCTATCTTCCTATATAGGCTATCTTATCCGGATTTCATGGGGTATGCGGATGGAATGGACTTCCTCTCCATCCTTGTCATACGTTGTTCGTATGCGTACGTGGTGCATTCTTTTTCGGCAAAGGGAAGGGAAGTGTTCCGAAGGATACTGGTCTTGGATACTGGTCTTGGATGGAAAAGTAATATTACAGGACGGCGTCGTGTATTGATAATGCGCGTGCGAAAAGCACCATGTGTTGATCTTGTCCATGATTGAGTGAGGTCACGAGCACCCATATTACTGCATCGCTTCCCCGCGAGCTTCCCGGCATGATGGCGAATATGGACTAGTAGTGGAGCTGGGTGTGTCTGGCTTCCGGGAAGACTTTCCGAGCATCGAGAGCAGGTCGGCGTGAGGTCTGTTCTTCACGTCCGAAGTTCGGAGCCATGGACGCAGACAAGGAAGTCGTTATGAGTCGAGGGACACAATATTCTGGAATTGTCTGTATGATAGACTTCTTGCCCGGTCTTAGTGGTCCAGTGCTGCAGGTGGGGATGCCTTTCCATAAAAAGAGAGCGATTCCTAGTTTTGCAGTATTCTCTGGAGGATTCGACCATGTAACGGAGCTAGTATGACTCCGACTTCGAACGGTTTTCAGTTTTATCTTCCCACCCCTATCTCGGCTTTGATCAGAAGGATTTACTGAAGATCGCATGTATGGAAAACCCGTCCTCTTCGCATGGGACGAGAATAACAAGCCCTCAAGGAGATAATTCGAGCAAGAAGCCTGCAGGCTCCCATGCTAGCGTGTCGATGTTCTGGTGGTATAGGAATAGATGATGTTGGGAGCTTCTGTGGTACAAATACGGATCGGAGGGAAAGTTCAACAGATATGATGCGGGTGATGTATGTGTTCGTGGTAGTGACAATGACAGCCACCGTCATCCGAGATCGTAGGAAAACACCCGATGCGAACCGCGGGCCAAATGGACCTCCAACGACGAATTAGCACACTCGATCTCATCGAAGACGTCATATGTTCATAAAATTTGCAGGTGAGTTTCATCGGCACACCTGAGGTGAAATATGCGAGAAAGGTATACTTTTCGAGCGACGAACCGCTCGATGAACAAAGTCTGGATTTTGTCATCTCCTCCTACTGTGGTATATAGCTATGGTAAAACAAGAGAAATTCAACGCTCACATCCCCCAACTTTTAATCTGTAATTAGGGAAACCACATAAGGCGTCCACCTTGCATGCTACGTCCCGCATAGCTGTCGTCAACCAGCTCCCACCAAATCCCAGATTAGCTGGACCATCTATTGAGAAGATATTGCCCTCGAGAACAAGGGCGATGTGAATCATAACGTTGAATACGATAAAAAAGGTTGGCCAGACAGAGGAAAAGAGTTTGCCGTGTGATGCAAATGTCTACAAGGGAGAAGCCAATAGTCGACCTAGACTACCGTCGGCTGGAGACGCCGAAGGGATCGGAGACTTCTCATATAATATCTCGCCCTGAGCACTACTCGTAGACGTCGTTGACGTTGTCACACCCTTCTGCGAATATTGCGACGGCGTAGACGGCGCAGTGGTCGAATACGCCCACGGAGTGACAAGGTCGATAGACTTGGCTCCGTGCAACGAGCCATAGGGGTTCGTCCTCTGCGGCAGCGGTCGAGTCGACGGCGTGTACGGAAGGGAGTAGCTGATCGAAGACGAAGGGGTGTGCGAAAGGGAGGGTGCGGCGCTATACGTGGCTTGCGACGTGGGGAGACGGTTGTATTGGGGGCGACGGGCGCGCATGGTAGCGGGCGAGTCGGTCGCGTAGACGGTGGCTTGGAACTGTCGCAGATACGACGATGCATCCGAGTCTTTCCTGGACTTCTCGTCGCCCGACGTGGTGCTATCGTCTGAAGACACCTCGGACAAGGCGTATGACGAGCGCTTGGAGTGGCATTGGGTGGGCGACCGAGCGGGGACGATGTCACGGAAGTCTTCGAAAGAGAAGTTGGAGAAAGGCGACGTTGGTGGAGAGTAGTCGTAAGGTAGGTAGACTTGCTTCTCGGTGTCCTTCTTACGGCAGCTAGAAGTATCATTAGCATGTTTGATGTGCAAGTGGAGTGGACTAGTCAGGACATACCTTTCGGAGCAGTACAGGACTGCATTGCTGGGTGTGATGATTTGTTTCTCGCAAGTTGTGCTACAACCCTGTCAGCGCCAAAGAGAAAGGTTTGTATGAGGGCTTTGCTTACCAGTACTGCAGGAAGCTCGTTGCCATTACTTCCTCGTCCTCGGACTCCTCCACCTTATGCACAACCTTCCTGTTGGCAATGAAGGAACTGGAACGCTTCGACAACGGTGCGGGCTTCGAAGGCCGGGCATGTGCTGGCAGCGGTCTTTTTGAATGATTCGACGTATGACGAGCGGCCATTGGCGCGGTTGGAAAGACGGTGAGCTTTAAGCCTCACTCGGGGATAGATAAACGACGCACGGTGCACGGTGAGATTGACGGTGTGCCCTGCAGAGAGATCTTGACCTTTTGAAACGCAGGCGGAATGTTGCTTTCAATAGCTGGGACAAGTGCTGGATGACGCGCTATGTTTGCGTGTCTTATCTTCGCGGTTCCTGCAGCCGAAAGTTTAGCAAGGATCCGGCTTAAGAAGCCAAGATTGCACCATGGAACACGCGCGTTGCAAGCAGCAACGCGTCGGGACGTCGCCCGGGAATGGGTAAAATGGAATGAGTCTGGGCCCAACTTACACCAAATGACCAGAGGGCAACGAAGAGTGCAACGCGGCAAGCAGAGTATTGAGTCCGCTGTAATCTATTTCGATGTCCAACGCTGAAGCTCTCTTGGGTAAGCGAGGATCGTTGCAGGGATGCTTATCGCTCGGTGTCGGGGCCGATAGTAGGCACAGTACGAGCGGTTACGAGCGGCAATGTCTTTGTCTGCGCCTTTGTGTGAGCAAGTGGTAGTACCGGTAGATGTGAGGCAGAATAGCCGCCGTCGCCGACGTCGCCGACGAGGGAGACGTACCTGGCGGTAATGCACGAGAGTGTGAATTGCCGAGTGTCTGGAGGGAGGCGGTGGATACTGAACAACAGCGCAAGCTCGAAGTTATAGAGAGAGAGTGGTCGATGAGGCGTTAAGAGGTCCAAATGGCGAGCGCGATGGAACCATTGCTGTCAAGGATCGCATCATCGAAGAACCGTCGTGAGTCTTATAACCCCTCGTAACCCCACTCCGCGCAACCGCGAAGCCTGCTCGCCCACGATTAACAAACCGATGTGGATTCTACCGATGCAGCTCCGAGGGCCGGACCCGTCAGCCTGCTATGCCATCTTGGTGTCGTGCATGAGGGGCCGCCACTGTGGACGAATCGTGATGGCGGTGCGAACACGCGTCTTTCCGAAGCAGCAAGGTCCACGTCTCGGCTGCGGGGTACTTGCCCAACAACAGAATTCCGCCAACAGAAGCACATCAGGATTGGTTGTGCCTGAAAACGTGCCTGCACAGTATACAACTACGGCTCGATCCTGTTGTCATCATCGAACACCATGATGGAAATCGTGTGATACCTCGCTGAGTACCGCCGTCCAACACGGTGCGTGGTGCGTGGTGGTAGCTAACGGGAAACCCCGCAGCAAACCCGATTGTCACTATATCGTCCAGTGCGCTCGAACGTGCTGGAGACTGTGTGCCAGTAGACCGAGGTCTTCGATCCACCGGGTCTGTCCTGCACTGAGATTCGCGCTTCTGCCTGGGCACGCTGAAGCGCAATAGATCAAGGCAGTGCTCCAGTTTTAATTTTTATCTAGCTGGCCAGAATCGCTTGGTCTGGCCAATTGGCGACCCCACCCAGAGCACTCGCTCATCGTGTTGCAGAACTGAGCGCCATTTTTGTGCTTCAAAGTGAAACTTGTTCATTGCAGTAGTGCCGAAAAGCTGCTTCTGGTTGCAAACGAAAGGGATCGAGTGTGACACGTGTTGGGCTAGGGCTAGTACTCTCGGGGTCTGGTCAAAACGCGAAAGCATCCGAGGGTTGCTGCGATCGAGAGATGTTCCAAATCTGGATAGGGGTGGACGTCGGATAGAAAGGACCATCCTGGAGATGCTCAGCATGCGGTGGGAAGTCCAGCAAATCTAAACTGAAGCGGTTTCGTCCTACCCCACAAAATCAGTAACAGCTCATCACACGTCGCAGATCTCGACATCTGGAGTTCAAAATGTGGGGGACAACCCACTGCATGCGTTTAAAAAGGTCTCGAATGTCTGTTCGCTGCGGATGGTCGCGGCTATGAGGACTCTTAGAGCCGGGTTGAGGTCAAAGAACCCCCTCAATGACGAAACAAGCGCAGGAATCACGATCTTGTCATAAGTCTGTGAATATTAGTGGACTGGTGCCTTGATCTTTGTGGGTAGAGCTTACGACGTCGGCGCCGACAACCACATCCGGCACGTCCATTCCATAATCTTCCGAAAACGTAGCAGCGTTGATGGACCACCCCCATCGCAACGCTGCTGTGCCGACAACTGTTCGAGGCGGTTCGGCTGCGTCAAGTCCGTTTAGGAAGCTGTTGGTTTTGATGGCATCCACGACTGCCTCGTCGCCGTCTGTTGCCACCATGCCGGACACTTCTAGGTGCTTTGCACAGAGTATTGATAGCATTCCCGTTCCGGCTCCAAGCTCGAACACTCTCTTTCCCCGTACCATCGCTAGTCCGCGCTCCGAGGCTAGGAACGCTCCGAGATGCAACGCCGCTTCCCATGTTCGCAAACCTGTTGTGCCGAGTGAAGATATCACGGAGCGAGACTCGAGTAGAGTAACCGCGCGTTCAAGTGGGTCGCTTTCATCTAAACTGTGGAGGGGAAACGCGTAGGTCACGTATGCTTTGTCTTGCGCGGAATCCGTCTCTGATGGTAAGTTGGCGCCCATGAGCACACCAAGTGAGGACATGAGATCATCCGATATATCCTGTTAATGGTGCATTGGTTAGTCAAAGATCAAGGCAAAACCTGTTGGCAACAGACGCAGCAAATATAGCTTGGTCTCAGGGGGGACGAAGCCGGCCGGTTCGTCATAGGACTGAGCAAAGCAAAAACATGTCGAGGAGAGGGAATGCATACATCCTCCTCGGGGTCTTCTATTGACTTCTCGAGCTTAGAGATGAGAAGTTTCAAGACCCGTAGCTGGTAGCGTTGCGGTGGCAGGTGTGCAATCTTATCTGCGTTGAATAGATTTTCATAGATCCAAGACTGTGTTTCTGGCTGCTTGAGACGAGTTCCATCTAGCCATTGGAGTTGTGTCGGCTCTACCAACTGAAAGAATTGACGTCGCAGGATCGTCAGTTTCGATCTGGCGACCGAGTCCATTAGGTTTGGCAGAGGAGGGCAAGGCTTTGTTGGAAGACTGCGTTTCGAAAAGCAGAACTGAAGGCTCTCGTCCCGGATGGGTTGTCGCAATCAGCTCAGGGTAAAGACAGTAATCCGTGGCAACACAGTTCCAGGTAATCTCCAATGCGCAGTAGGTCTGACTTTGGTGAAGGTCGAGGAGTTGGTGAGGCTCAATTGGTGGGGTGCTTACCTAACACTAGCTTAGCGAGGGCCTTGGCGCCCACTGAATTTCCACAGTCGGCATCTAGCATTGACGGACATCCTGCGGCAACAGCAAAACCACAACTCGACAAAGAGCAGGATCGATTCATCTCCAGTACGGCCTCCCGCATACCCATCGCCATTACACTCAAAGGCGCACTGCTGACCGCGCCCAGATCGGCACAGCTCCAACATGGCTGATTCCCAGGTTACCCTGCGCACGCGCAAGTTCATTCGCAACCCCCTCCTCGGACGCCGTCAGATGGTCGTGTAAGTGCTGGAACACACGCCGAGAAGGGCATGGCATATGGCAGGGAATGAGTCTAATGGGCATCCAGCGACGTCCTCCACCCGAACCGACCCAACGTCTCCAAGGACGAGCTCCGCGGCAAGCTCGGCGAGCTGTACAAGGCGAAGAAGGATGATGTCTCGGTCTTCGGAATGAAGACACACTTCGGTGGTGGCAAGAGCACCGGCTTCGCGCTCATCTACGACAGCCCCGAGGCCATGAAGAAGTTCGAGCCCCACTACAGACTGGTGCGGTACGGCATGGCATCCAAGATCGAGAAGGCCAGCAGGCAGCAGCGTACGTTGCCCCACCGCATACCATGCACACCCGGAGACAGGTCACGACGCGGTAGAGAATACATACTGACGGTCACACAGGCAAGCAGCGCAAGAACAGGGGCAAGGAGTCCCGGGGTACGGCCAAGAACAAGAAGGCGAAGGGCGACAAGAAATAAGCGATTGCGCGGTGATGGTCGGCGTGGATTCGGTTCCCTGGTTTGGGCGGTACACCGTGGAGGCGGAGTTGCAGTGGGCATAATCATCGTGTACATTTACGACGAATGCCCTAAAAACTCTTGCACTGGGCCGGCAAGATGGAATGGCGTTTGAGATCTCATGTCAGTCAGCTAACCATCAATGCATATCATGGACCTTCCATTTCCTTTGCAGGCCCCTTTGCCACCTCCGCTTGCCCCAATCACGATCGACCTTCGCACCTACCTAGCCCAACCTACCTACTTCTCACTGTCACGGCTAGAATTTGGTACCGGAGATAAGCTATGAAAATGATGGCGGTTTTCCATGTCAGACATTATCGTTACACTGAAGCAGCACATGTTATGATTTGAAATGTTTTTGGTGTTTTATCAACAATTATGAATATGGCACACTCCAGCCCTCACTGACCAACAGCCCCCTCCGTCTTAACAGCCTGCACCACACCATCCGCAGGCACAGCTTCGCCGGGCGGACCATCCGCCTTGGCCTCGACCACCAGCTGCTCAACAACAACAGGCTTGGGGACCTTCTTCTCCATCTCCAAGAACCTCCTCGGCACCCCACTCGCAGGTTTCGTGCCCAAGAAGCCCATGCCTCGACTCTCCATCGGCTTCGCTCGACCGCCGACATAGCACCCCAACTCGCCGCACCAGACAAACCCGCCCCCGACGACGCCCCTGAGCACACCAAAGGCCCTGCTATCTCGGTACGCGATGCCCGTCTCGGGGTCACGGTACTTGGCATCCTTGTTGCTGATGGCGCAGAGTTCCTTCCGTGGACGCGCGAGGGCCTCGCGCTCCTTCTTGGTCTTGGGCGCGTTGAGCATGGAGGATATGAAGGATGCGGCGTCGGCATTGGACCAGCCGAAGACTGCGGTGGATAGCTGGATGAGAGCCACACGATCCTTTTCTTTGAGGAGCGAGGCTGTTGTTTTGAGACGGTTAGACGCAGATGTAGAGTCTAGGTCGGGGAAGGAGGAGAGCACGAGCAAGTTACGTAGGGCGCGGCGGACGATCTTGCGACGGGGTGGTTGAGGCGGCTGGGCTGGCTGGGCTGGCTGGGCTGGCTTTTGGAATTGCGAGAGGTGTGCGGGGTCTGTGTTGTTACCGGCCTGGAGTGGGTCGGTGTAGAGTGGGTGGGATTGGAAAGAGTTTGGCGGGAGCTCTGGTTGTGAGGGTTGGAGCGGGGGCCATTGCTGCGGAAGTTGGTGGTCTGTTTGTTTGCTTGGTTGGGCGTACTGCTCCAATCCGTAGAGGAAGGCGTTAGAGTAATCTGGGGGTGCGAACGTGACGTTCCCTAGATTCGACATGCTGTGTGGGCCCATGGAGACGTCTTGCACAGGGCCCTGTGACTGTGGCTCCAGAGACTGCGATTGCGTCGTTGGAACTGTCAAGTCGAATTTTGCAGTCTGCGATTGATCGTTGAGAGAGTGAGGTGGCTGACTGTTCTCAAGTCCTGTTTGCTCCGTAGTACCAGCTGTGTTCTGTGATGCAGCAGGGGGTGTCTCCTTGTTCAGCTTCTCCTCCAATTGCTCGACCGTCGGAGCATCTTTTCCCGTGTACTTTATCTTGTCATCCACCCAAATCGCGGGGCCACTGTACGAACGAATGAAGGGACCCTCGATTACTCGATTTTTGAACGCATCAAGCTGGGCCTGTCTATCAGCCGCTCTCTGCTCCTCAAGCACCTCCCAGCGATGCAAACTCTTGCTATTAATCCTCTCTAGCCGCGCCGCCTCTGCCAGACGCTCGGCCTGGGTCAGCGGCTTGGGCTCGTCTTTGGCCTTGCGCGCCTCAGCGGCCTTCATCATCGCCAGTGTGTCATCGCGCCTCTTGTCCTTCTCCTTAAGCTTGGCCAAGGTGGTCTGTTTGTTCTGGACTGTCTGCCGCCGTGACGATGTTCTTATTGGGCCATCCTCTTCGGTGGGTATCCACGATGCTCTCTCCGATTTCTTTTTTGGTCGAGATGGGCCTGATGGCGATTGTGTGGGCGGAACATCGAGCTTGACCCTCTTGCGTGAGGAGGCGGCCAGGCGGGCGGTGAATGGATTGGTAGTAGTCTTGCGCTTCTTGATGCGTTCTTGTCGCTCTGCCTTTAGGTACTCCTTCTCGCCCTCTTCTTCGTCCCCGTCATCGTCGCCTTCTTCCGAAGAGGACGAATCCAAGTTGTAATCCTCCTGCTCGTTCCCCTCGACACCCACAAAGTCTTCTTCGTCTGCGAGTTCCTCCCATTCCTCTCCCCACTCTTCCTCCTCGGCGGACTTGGCCAGCAGTATGGACATGCGGTTGCCCGCGTTTGATCTCCGCGCGCGCGAAACGACCATGAGGTCCGCCGGCGCGACGGGCGCGCCCTCGCTCTCACTCTCGCCGTCTGAGCCTGACGGCTCCTCATCGCGATCAGAGGGCGCGCGGTCCTCGACATGCATCCGCTCCGCTGGGTCCGACATGGTGGTGACAGCAGGCCTGGACGGCGGCGGAAGCGAGGCAAAGACGCGTCGAGATGGCGCCTGGGGAAGGTCTACGCGGGAGGACGGGCCTGAGGCAACGCGAGCGTCGTGTGGGCGGATGCGGCTAGAACGGAGGGCTCACGTCTTCCAGAAGGATTCCATAGAGGGGCACAGTTATGCGTGATCTTTCTCGGCGTTGCACTGCTGCGTTTATGCTTGCACAGCGGGACGGCACAGCTATGGCAGTTGGAGGGGCGTGGTGCGTTTCATGCCATAAATGGGCACATAGCGTGAGGCCGCGTGAGGCAGCGCGCAGAGGCACGATTTGAGGTCACGGCGCACGCGCCACGCTGACGAAGGCGATGCAGCGATGCAGCGATGTGCTGCCGATCGCCAGCCAAGCCGCAGCAGGCCAGCATGGAGAATCCCACCCGCATCTGAAACGTAGCGCCACCCAGATATACAACCCCCCGGCTGCGGCTGCCATGGCCAGAGCATCAAACAGCAGACGGGCACCGGTACCCTTTGTACCTCTCCACGGAGGAGGCACCCGGGACATGCTCGGGCTCTTTTTCTTTGATCTGGCGTGTGGCATAAAGCCGCACGTCTCCACACCTTCGCTTCCAAAGCTTCTTCTTGCACGGGGCCGCCGGTTCGCGACTCGGGCGGGAGCAGACGAGTGGACTTGGGCCCAGGTAAAACACCTGGGGATGACATGCTGCGTGCTGTTTGCATGATGGCGAGCATGGCCATTGCCTCTATCGGCGGTGGTGGTATGCACATGGACGTGATGCATGGACGTATTACAGTAAGAAGCTGCCTCGCGACCGCACGCCGCCCGCCCTCGCCCTCGACGGCGGAGGAGCAAACCGCCAGGCATGCTGCTGCTATACAAGCCAGCGGGATGCAATCACAACCAAGTTTAGCGGCGAGCAGCCAATGGCGGCGGCCACCAGGCACCGCAGCCAGCGTCCACGTCAGATGGCTCGCTCGACGCGCCTCCTCGCGAGTTTCATCTTCGCCGTCGCAGCGACAGGGTGCTCCTGGGGGCGCTGGGGGGCGCCGCGCGCTGGCCACTCACAGCGCCGCTGAGCATGGCCGGCCCCTTTCGCAACAGTGCGCCGCTGCGGTGCGAGGGCAAGAGAACAGATATTAGGCTTCTTTTTTCCTGTGACAAACGGCACCATTCACGTCGTTGGTTTCCACTACTCGGCCCTTTGACTCCTGCTGGCCTGGTCCGTGGCCATTCCAAAGCTCAAGGACAGAAAGCCGGCACGTTTTTGACGGTCGGTCCCTGACGCCCTTTAGCGAGTCTCCAACGTGCATCCACCTCTACCTTTCACCTCAGCTCACCCCTCGCCCACTCCTCCCTCTTCATTATCTCTTTCCGCCGCCGGTACCTGCATCGGATCCATGAGCGAAAGTGTCTAATCGCGCATTTGCTTAATCTTCCTTTCTCCAAGCTGCCCCCGTGGCTTGTCTATTCGCCGCCTGCTGTATCATAATCCCTCCCCCCTCGCCCGTCCGATACCACGCTGCTCGCGCCCTCTCCGAGTTTCATCACTCCTTCATCCGTCACAATCGCTTGCGTTGAGCGCGCCCATCTCGTTCATCTTCTCTTCGCCTGCACCGCTGTCGCCCTGCGCCCCCGCCCGGCTCCACCGCAAAACACGCGACCTGCCGCAGTCCTCGAAAGAGCTGCCCGCCGTTGCCTGCCTGCCCGCTACTGACAGTCTGCAAGACTCGTCAACGGCATCTCGTCCGCAGGTCTGGATTGAAGACCGTCTGCACTTTCAGCCCGCTCCGCAGCGACTTGCACAGGCACACCTTGAGCTGAGCCCCGGTCCTGTTGGCAATTAATCCTCGCCTCACGCTCCTTTGGCCGGTACCACCCCGCGATTCGCCTTTACCCTGGCTTTGGTAAACGAAAGTCCCGACAACTGCCTCTCTCCGCTAGACGAACCGCAGTAAAGACAGGGTCTGTAATACCTAATGGCGCCCTCGACACGCCCAGAGCATCACATCAACCTCAACTACATCCCCCAGCTCACCTCGCAGGCCCCGCCGTCTGCTTCCTCGACCACCTCCACCTCCCCCGGCGAGCCTCCGTCCTCCGGTGGCTCCATACGCTTCCCAATGCCGACCGCGAGCACATCGAACCCCATGGCCAACGCTGGTCAGGGCGCGAGGCTGGGTGCAGGGTCCCCCTCGCATGAATATGGGAGCAGACTCTATTCGAAGAGGTTTGTCGCATCCTGAAACAGGCACTGTTGTCCGATTCTGGCTAACCTCCAACGACAGGGCACGCGAGATCCAAGCTCAAGAAGGGCTCGCTCCACAAATGTGGGGACCGCCTACGAGCGGCAACTCTACTCCTCTGCGTGAGACCATCCCAGAATCGCCCAGCGGCGATAGCTTCCCTGACTTCAACCAAGCCATGCCGGAGACCGCTTCAGCTACCCAGACCTCCACCCGCCGTGCCCGCGCCGGCACGCTGCCCTCGCGCTTCTCTCCGTCAGCAGCTCCTCCAGGCTTGATGTCTGCGTCGTCGCTCCTCCCCAAGTCCTCTCGACCCACCCCGTCGACGAGCCCCTTCAAGCCCAGCCCGGGTACACCGACTGAGAATACCGGCTTCAGCGCCCAGGGCGCTGTCAACGCTGCTGCAAAGTCTGCGCTGCTCTCGCGTCTGAGAGCCGGCTCGATGCCTCAGCGACCCGGCTATTTGCCGCCTGCTGCATCTCCCTTTGGCAACTCCATCTTCTCTACGGGATGGGTCAGCAACCGTGACCGTAGCAGCACGCTGCAAAGTATTGCGTCTATGGGCTCGAACGGAGCCGGCTCGCCCGTTTCGTCCTTTTCTCGAGACTCGCTCGCCGATACCGACGTAAGGACGCTGGACTATCTTGGCCTCGTCGACACCCCTCAGCCTGCTCGGGCAACCCTTGCTCCGTCTGATATCGAACTCCTCCTGGAGGGCCAGAGGAACGCTTTCGGTCAGAATGCGACCGCCTCTGCTAACCGCTTCCGCTCATACTCGGTCAATGCAAAGGAGAAGTACGCTGATGAGGAAGACGAATTTGATCAGGCTGCATACGGCAACTACAGTGGCTCTATTACCCCCGCTGAAGCCAGTGCCTATGCTATTCACGAAGCCGTGCGTCAACACAATCTCGAAGTGCAAGCCTTTGCCAATCTCGCCAGTGCGACCCGTCCTCGTGCCCGCACTGCCGGCGTACTCGACTCGCCATCGCAACGTATGATGCGTAGCTATTTGCCGACGTCATCTCGTCTGGAAAGCAGCCTTACTGCCGCTGACTTGACCGAAGACGCTGAGTATAGTCTGGCTGAAGCTGTCAAGAGCCTCCAGTTGGGCGGGAAGCCAGGCTCCAATCTCGGAGACGATACACTAGAAGGTCCCACTCGAGCTCTGTGGCTCGGCAACATCCCTTCGTCCACGACTGTCTCATCCCTGAACGTCATATTCAACGCCTACGGTTCCATCGAGTCCACCCGCGTCTTGACCCACAAGAATTGCGGATTCGTGAACTTTGAGACCCTTGACAGCGCAATTCAGGCAAAGTCGCAGCTCAACGGCAAGGAGATCTTTCCCGGTGCGGGTCCTGTTCGAATTGGATACGCTAAGGTCCCAAGTGCCGCAGCTACCCCTGGCCACAACGGCCTCTTCCCTTCGCCAAGCCCCGACCCACATTCCAAAGTCCAAGCGGAAGGCGCAACTGTCTCAGCCAACCCCGCGAAGCCTATTGGACCCCGTGCTGAGACTGCAAATGTCCCTCTAACCACTCCTGACCTGAACGACATCCGTGACGATATCGTCCAAATCGTAAAAGAACTTGGCGCTACGGACGAGGAACAAGTCAGGATCTCTACGCAGGTGGAGCACACGGTCCGGACCAATAACTATGTGTCTGAGATTCCTGCCGTTGAAGAGCCCAACCACACTCGTATCCACGATGCTCCACGCCTGCGCGAGATTCGCAAGCGAATCGACAATAACTCGTGCTCTCAGGCTGAGATTGAGGAGATTGCCATGGCCATGTTGCCTGAGATTGCTGAGCTCGCATCTGATTACCTAGGAAACACCGTGGTGCAGAAGCTATTCGAGTACTGCTCGGAGCCAACTAAGGAGGCAATGCTGCGAGAGATTGCACCTCACCTTGCTAAGATCGGCGTCCACAAGAATGGCACATGGGCCGCACAAAAAATCATCGATGTCGCCCGAACGCCGACACTGCAAAAGATGATTGTCGACGCCGTCCAGCCGTATGCGATGGCGCTTTTCCTCGACCAATTCGGCAACTACGTCATGCAAGGATGCCTACGATACTCAGCACCTCTCAACAACTTCATCTTCGATGTCATGCTGTGCCGTCTTTGGGACCTCGCTCAGGGCCGATTCGGTGCTCGGGCTATGCGAGCATGCCTGGAGAGTCACTATTCTACCAAGGATCAGCAGCGAATGGTTGCGGCTGCCATTGCCTTACACAGCGTCCAGCTTGCCACCAATGCGAATGGTGCCCTGTTACTGACCTGGTTCCTCGACACTTGCACATTCCCGAGAAGGCGTACGGTCCTGGCTCCTCGCCTTGTCCCTCACATTGTGCACCTGTGCACCCACAAGGTGGCCTATCTCACAGTGCTCAAGATTATCAACCAGCGAAACGAACCAGAAGCTCGCGATACCATACTTCAAGCATTGTTCTTCTCGCCAAACGATCAGGTCCTTGAAGACATCCTCGTAGATCAGAACTGCGGTGCCACTTTGATCTTCAAGGTGCTCACCACCCCTTTCTTCGACGAGAAGATCCGCGCAGACGTGGTGCAGAATGTGCGAAACGTGCTACTCCGCATCAAGGCACAGCCTGCACAGGGCTACAAGCGATTGATGGACGAGGTCAGCCTCTCCACTCGCGGTGGACCTGGCCACAGCGGCCAGCGTGACCACTCCGCTACACGACCAGCGTCCTCCAGGCAGAGCCCAGCTGTCTCGAATGCTGAGCCGCGAGCATTCTACCCTGGCGTCGCACCCGGATTTGACCCGGTCGGCCTCCAGCGCACTGCAAGCATGGATTCGAACGGCTTTGATCAGTACCCAATGGGCGTAAACGCACCTATGTATATGCCCAACATGCCAGCTATGACCGCTCAGCAACAGCTCCAATATCAGCAGCTCCTCGCCGCGTCAAGGTCCGGACCTTTCTATCCACAGATGAATGGTTTCCAGCCGCCGGTTTCAGGCATGAACGTGTCACCAGTCACGGCTCCCGGGTTCAACGGCTCGCCTATGATGCAACCCGGCGGGATGCCCCAGGGCATGAGCCCTGGCATGGGTGGACAGATGTATCCCTATGGAATGTATGTTCCGCAGCAGCAGCAGCAGCAACAACAACAACAGCAGCAGCAACAGCAGCAGATGGCTGGAGGCGGCGGGCAGCGACGCGGAAGGGTAAGCCGAATCCTTCTTGTTTAGTACTGCAGTCTGCTAACACCACCACAGAGGTAGACATCATATTTGCATACAGCGACTACTGAGCGATACATCTCCTAGACAAGCTCTTATTTCTTCCGCGTTGCAAATGAGGAGCAACACCATCTTCTGTACATGATTGTCCAGGCACTCAAGCCTGTTCTTCACATTCTTCGGGCAGTCCATCGAAAACATCGGCGAAGTACCACAGCCGATCGTACACTGCGTCGCATATCATCTCGGCCGCATCTCATTTTCTTCTCTGTCACATTCTAGGTGCTCGCGCACCGGAGAGAAGGGAGCAGGCTACCTTGCATCTCGCAAACATTAACGAACTTGCATGTTTCTTCTTTCTTTCTTTTCTTTCTCCCTCATCCTGATCTCCACGGCACAATCGTGGCAACAACCCTCGCTCTCAACGTTCCGGATCCCCGACTAGCGTGGAGTTTCTTTAGCGACATGGCACTACAGACTTGCCAACAACGGGCTGTCAGACATAGCACTTTCTTGTATCTTACTTCGGGGATACGTCTCCACACAGTTTCTCTTGCACGGCGTGCTCACACGCTAGAAACCGGTCGTGGAGGCGGTGTCCTGGAATTCTTTATCTTGGTCTCCTTCGCGTGTTTGCGGGGTCTTTTCTTCATGAGATGAAAAGTGGCAACAGGGTGGATGGCGAAAAGTCATCGGGATCATGGCATGTTGTTTTGGCATCTGGGAATTGTTCATCTTGCTTGCGTGGAGGACTCCCTTCTTTACTTCCACCATGTGCTGTTGTTGTTCGCTTTCTTTGTTTGGCAGTTAGAATGGAAATCTTTCGCGCTCCTCGTTGGGGAGCAGGGAATCTTTAACAAGAGATCGAAACCATTTGTTGTGTTCGTATCCTATTGAAACCCTGGGTATCATAACACATTGGGACAAGCCCGTCCGTCTAACGCCACCAAACCCCTTCGTAAGCCCAATGCCATAGCCAAAACGCCTCGAACTCATTATACGCCAAAGGCCCTGTGGCCCCATTTTACAAAGCCCAAACCTCGTCAACCAAGTGTTACTAGACGACGTTCAATCTGTGCCCGTCAGTAAGCCGCGCTAACCAGACGCCCCATTAGCCTCACTGAACTTGCGCTTCTTCGCAGTCTGCGCCTCCCTTTGCCTCTCTTCCTCCGTCTTCTTCGCGTCCTCGTTGCGCAACCGGATGACGGCCTCCCGGATCGTACCCTCAGCATTACGCAGATCCGCCTCGGTAACCGGATCATTGATGCTGTCCAGCACGCTCTCGACAGTGCTGATGTGGTTCGCTTCGGTCTTATCGTCGCGCCAGCGCGGCGTACCGTCGTCGTCTTTCTTGAATCTCCAGCGCCCGTCTGTGTCGCGGTAGCATTCTATTATGCGGCCGTCGAGGCGCTCGTTGAGCCCTTTGAGCATGTCCCAGTCGGCTTCTGTGACGGAGAGGTCGTGCTCGAAGGGCGCGTATTTGTTGCTGCCGTAGTTGACAAGCAGCTGGAAGCGCGTTGGCATCGCATCGTAGTCTGGTATCCATCCATCCTCGCCATCCTCCGGGTCGTAGGTAGGGAACTCGCCGAGACGCAGCTTGAAATCAATGGTGTTCTCATGGGGCGGTTTCCACTTGAGAATGTGCTTGTCGGTGCCGAAGACGTATCGGGTATTTTTGCAGGTGAAGATGAGGCCGTCGTTGCCGTGCTTGAGGTTTGGGAGGATATTGTCGAAGACGTGGGTGGCATGGTAGGCGGAGTGGGCCTGCTTTTCTTTGACGAGGAAGGGGGTGGATTGCGGGGGTTGCTTTAGCTTCTTCTGTTGGATAGCCCAGGGTTTGAAGAGCTTCTCTTGCATGTAGCCAAGGCGTTTGTCCAGCGTGCGCGCGGTCATGTTGGCGTTGTCCACTGCGAGGCAGTCGAAGACGTAGAAGATCAGTCGCCGGCCTTCAGGGTACAAGTCGTTCACCAGCTCGCCATCCAAGATTGTGCCATACAGGAACATATCCACGCGCTCCGGATGCGAGTAGTACGGGAATCGTAGCGGCGGTGTCATCTCATAGTAATTGTTCTTTCTGTCAATAAGAATGGTGAACGGTTCGATGCCGTTGGGGCCCTCGCGCCAGTGGAGGAACAGCAAGCAGCGGATGCCATCTGTCTTCTCGCACATGAAGTACTCTGCGCGCTGGAGTTCGCCGATGTGTTCGCGTGCGAAGCTAACGGGTTGAGCGCCGGGGAAACGCGTGTTTTGGTCGCGATCGAGGATTTCGGCAACTTCTTGCTTGAGTCCGTGGGCGATGTCGTTGGGAATCTGGCGGCCGGGAATCTGCGGCGGCGCAGAGGAGCCGGCGTGTGTGGTCGCCATGGTGCTGTGATTGTGGGTGGAGAGGTGAGAGGACAAAGGATGCTCGTGGTTGCCTACGTAGAAGATGCGGCCGAGTGCCAAGGCCGCGGTTCATGCAGGTACCGTACCAGTGCGATATTCGTTGAAGACCAGCGGGATGAGCTTTACGTCATTCGATAGTTGCAGCTTTCCGGATTTGCGAAGGGAAGCGTATCTCATGAATGCGTTGGTTCTATTGTACAGTATACACACATATCCTTCGAACAAAAACATCGTACAGCTCATCCAGAGATGATACAATCCACTCCTAAGCTTTCGGCGCCTCTGTCGCCATCTTGCTCGGTGCCCTAACGATACTCTCTTCCTGCGAAGGGTCTCCGCCAAACTTCCACAAGCCAACCGCAACATCATCATCCTTGGCCACGTCTAACCTGCGCATCTCCCTCCTCATGTACCCCACGACCTGCGCCAACTTCTGGAAGTCCACATCTTCCCTGCCAGCAAACAGATTCCTCCAGAGCGCTGCGGCCAGTACCGCGTCTCCCTTGACAAGCGCCTCGTCGTACGATAGCAACACGGCGCGCCATTGTGCGAACATGTCCTTAAGATACTTCTGGCGGAGCGTGTTGGCGTTCAGCTGATGCCAGACTACAAGGCGGTCTTCAGCGGCGTAGAAGGCGTGATTCGTGAGATGCTGGATCCAAACCGAAGCGTGCGTTTTGGGTAACATGCGGAGGCGGACCTGCAGCATGTACATGTGTATGAAGGTGATTTGCGCCCAGTTCACGAACGTCGGTTGAAGACCGAGTGCTATACATGTTAGCATCCACCATCAATGATCTGCAGAGTGTGACCAAGATCTTACTCTCGTACCACCACCCCGTCCCGACTCCCAAATGCGCGCCCGTCTCATCCCTAGGTATCTCCGCATTCTTCTCCACCGCCTGCGGTACAGTGTAGTCACCAGGCCGAGTACACTCCTTTATCAATTGTTGCGTCGCTCCATATGCGACGTACGGCTCCGTCAACAATGGAGCTTTCTCGCGCAGCTTGGCGGCGATGCCGGCCAGGGAGTTTTTGGTGGGATCTACGGCGATTCCATCTTTGAGCTTGAGTTTGTGAGCCTGGACCGGTGCAGGCTTCGGCGCCTCTGCGAGTGACTTGGTCGCGTGGTAGGATCTGGAGAGCGTCTTCTGGGACGGAGCTTTTCGCGATGCGTTGCTGGTCTGCTGCGGCTGTTAGAAGAGGCCTTTGGAGATTTGGTGAGTATCTACCTGGAGCAATGATGATGTCGTTCTAGATAGGGCCCTGGAGCAAGCTCTGCATGTATAGTTGGACGCCATTTGTGGGGATGGTGGCTGTGGTTGTCGTGAGAGGGTTTGCCAAAAAGTTCGTAGTCGCGAGGCGCGCTTTCCCGCACGGATCCATGACTTCACCACTCCGGACGTGTTGCGCGACCAATCAGCACTGACGCTTTTCGAACATCCACTTCTTTCTTCAAGACTCTAATTCTGTCAACGAACCTGTGAGGATAAGCTCTTCAATTATTCTTATTTCTATTTTTTAATTTCGTGCTCCTCACGCCTCCGGCCCACTATTAATTCATACTCACCTACCTGGTATTACGCGCACTTCATCACATCAACCAAACTCTTATTCTCAAGATCCTGCAATTTCTATACCTTCATTTCAAATTTACTCGTGCAATATTCAATGCCAAATTACATATTGATGAAGGACAAGATACCGAAAAGACGATGAGACGTGTAACTAACCTTTCTCCACACCAGCATCAAGCTTCAGTACATCCAATGACCCGGCGAGCTCAGACATAATAGCAAAGTCTTCATTATCAAGGTCCATACCGCTCACCAAAATTGCTAACTCATCTTCCGTCTTATTAATCTCAGCCCTCCGCTGAATCATACAAGCATGCATCACACCAAACAACACCGCCGCCCGCTCGCGCATGTTATACCACCAAATGGTACCACATTCTCGCGCGGCTTCGAACAGCAAATCTACCAGCAAAGCTCGATGGATCTGTTCGCCTTCCTTGATCGGAAGCATTGTGATTAGACTACACATATCGTCAAAGAATTGAGGGCATGCTGGAAAGACGTCTTTGGAAATGCTGAAACCCTCCAGAAGAGTGTCTTCCGAGAAGCTCAAAGATACGGCGTCCTCGTCTTTGCGTACAGTCTTCGCGAGCTCGTAGATCCACCATTCGGCTGGGTTTTGGGGACCATCGGATAGGATGTTTTGGGTGCGCTGGTAAATTTGTCCTAGCCCCACGACTTTGGTGTTGATTTTAGCGTTGGGTGACATTAAATGCGTTGGGCTGGTCAGGTTGGAGGTGCCTGTTGGGTACTAGAAGAAGGTTGGAAGAGTATGTTGAGGTATGATATGGGGATTATAGTGATCGTTCACTGAAGAGTTTCTGTCCACCGGACGTACCTTTCAGTCGAACTTCATGCACAATGTTGGCTGGTCTCCCTAAAGGCATCGCCTCATCGTGTAACCCCGTTCACCCTCCTTCCGAACGACATCCAGTCAATGTACTTTGAGATGTTCAACCTCGGCAGGCTCAATATTTTGGACGTATGTTTCGCGTAAAATCACAATTCGCTGAACTAGACTAATATCCCCCACTGCGTAGCGAGATTCACACCGTAAAGGGATGAATCTGCTATTTTGGCATCTCAGTTCTCCCCCACACGAATCAATAAAGTTTTAGCAAACAGTCTAGCGTTCTCCAACCATTTTTATATCCCGACCAAGTGTGTACAAGAGCACCGGCAAGGCTTTGCATAGCGACTACTTAATTACGAGTATCAAGAGTAATGGGAGTTTGCATAGGAGTTACGATGAAGGAAACCTACTACGCTATGAATAAATCCTCCACCTCCCAGGCGCAAACGTTGACGATGGCAATGGTATTCTTTTTACGTTAGCAGCTTAGAAGATTAAAAAGAACTTCAAGAATGTAAAAAAAGCGAAACAATGTAAGAAACGTCTTATTTGGCCGCAGAAAGGTTCCTTCGACTGAATTAAACTTCTTCACCACTGCATATGCACCAAATTGACGGGTTGCAAAGGGGGAAAGGCATCAAACTTGTTCTACAACTAGCTCACAGATCTAAGACTCGCATTTGGTGTTGATTGGTAGCTACGCCATTAAAGTTAGCTTGCTAGCTGAGATATAGTCTAGTTCGACAGTGTACTTGACGGAGGTAGAGATTCCCATCGAGCATTCTCAACGTTCCACTCCAAACTCAGCAAGATCGGCGCGTCTATCCCAGGCTTACTGATCATAGTAGGCACCGTCAGAACGTGGAATGGCGCCTTGATGTAGTGGGTAACCCATCCCAGATACGGCCAATTTTTCTTCGTGACCAACCCATACTCCTTGGCTTCCCGCCGCATGAAGTGTAACCCGTCCTCCACAACGTACTTCCACGTGCATTCTTCGAACCACTTCTCAATCCATGAAGCAGGAAGAACGTACTTCAGATGATTACCGGACTCGTGTGATTCGTGACCAGGCATCGGAACGGTCTCGTCCTTTGGAAAACAGTCCAGGTTTAGAGGCAGTTCGTTCGCGGTCAGTACGACTGGCCCGGTGGAGTACATGCCGGTCGCTTGAACTGGCCTGATATGGTACCCGATCACGAAGGATTCCCACGAATATCCCAAGTCAGGGAATGCCTCGTCGAGGTCGTAATGCGGTTCAGGGTGCTCGTGGCTGAAGCAATGATGCTGGTTACTGATGCTGGCGAGACAATGGTAGAAGGCATGGGCTGTTTCGTGGCAGAGCAATTGTGCCATTAGGTACGTCCATGTCTTCCATGCCGTCGAGCCTGGCGTGTGACCCGCAATGTACCGAATCGGGATGAGATTGATACCCATCTCGATTGCGTCGCCTGGTACAGTACCTAGCTGGGGTTCATAAGGGGGCTTAAGACGCTCAATTCTGGCATATCCCCAAACGGGCTTACCTTCATACAGACCTTCGAATGTCTTAATCCTAATGAGTGCTTCCAAGTTAGTCAGGACCTGACGGACAAGCACGCGTTTCATATCCGGATCTGACAGCCACGAGCTATCGGCAATGTAATGCTGTCCAGGGTATGTTGGATGAGGCACGTGAATGCCCGTGGCTACGTGGTCGAACCATTCTAGGCTGCGATGAGTGTTGAGAAGTTTCCATGCTAGGGACATCGCTGGCGCTACTATGTTGTAAGTGGCATCATCCTCTGTCCAATTCTCACGCTTGAAGATTCCCACACCGCTCCCGGACATTGCGTCTTCCAGCCACCCATCCAACGCCTCTCTATCAGGCTGAGGTCCAGCATGCGTCGTTATGTGCTCCAACAGGCGGCCTCTGTCCCGGGACATCAAATACTGAAACCCGCCTGGATGAACCTTCCTGTCCAGCGTCTTCCAACCGTACGACTCATACCGCTCGACCACATCGTACTTACGATGTTTGCCTTCTACCTCCTTCCAGGAGAAAGCTGGATGATCGTCCGTAGGAAGCACATCGGTCATATGAAGTGAGGTACCCTCGGAAGTCCGAGCTATCATATCATAGAGACACTCAAGTATATGATAATTCTTATTCCTGCGTTCCAGTGGAAAGTGCCACCGCAGCTCCTTCACAGGGTTATCATTATTAGATGGAGTCACGATAGCGTGGTCTAGCGCCCTCTGCAACTCCACCCATCGCTTTTCCTTGAAATGTAACTGCTTCTGAATGTAGGAGCGGAGATGTGCGGGTGAGATTACGGGTGTGGAGAGTGAAGGGGTGGTGTCTGCTTCACCCGAGTCAAGCGGGACCGAATGGTCACTTGGGTGGGCCGAGGCCTCTATGGCGGTGGATATTGATTTTCGCCGGCGGAGCCGGTAGTCTGGCTCCTGCCATGCAGGTTCAAGCTGCTTCTGCAACGAAACTCGCTTCTCGCGGCGCAGATCGCGAGCTTTCTGAAGCTTCGCTAGCTTCGTGGGTGGAAGCTTGGACAAATCCGTTCTGAAATTCGCCTTCTCGCTACCACCCCGAGCAGACTTCTTCTTTGGTTGCGAGATCTTCCTCTTCTCGCGTCTCTTCTCGCGAAGCTTCGCGTTCCGGCTGGTCGAAAGATTTCTGGTATCTGAACCACCATGAACAGGGTTTGCCTGCGACAAGAAAGACGTCTTCTTCTCCTGGCAGATCTCGCGCTGCTTCTGGGTTGTCCCTATTTCAGCGGGTGAGAGCTTGAATGGGCCAACGTTGGTAGACGTATTGGTCTCTTTCTCCGGCTTCAACATAATACGAATAGTCTGGATCCTCTTCTCGATGTCGCGGAGCTTTTCGAAGGAATTTGCTAGTTGGGCGTGGGTGAGCTTGGGTGAGTCCATGATGGCGGATCGGGCGTTGTGTGGATGGCACGGAAGGGAGTTGGGGGTTAAGTATGTGGGTGGATAGGATGTGATGGGAGGACGTATGGGTGCATTGTAGTGGTGTAACGGGGGGTGTGGTATGTAAGAAGTATTAATTCACTAACCATTTTGCAGTGCACCATGAACATTGATGACTAACAAGATATGGGAGAGGGCTCATTGTGCCATAGTAATGCTTTCGTGAGGTTCTTGACGCTTTGATTGCGGAGAAATGCTTGTCATTTTCACACATCGGTAATACCATAGCCTTGAACATTGGAAAGAAGACTAGCGTAATCGTACCCGTCGAACTGTGACCTGGTTTCTATAACGCCCTTTCCTGTTCAATGTCGGTTTCTTACTCTATAAGTCCAATCTGTGTAGCAATCGCGCTTTTGTGCGAGGTTCAGTCTTGAACATTGTACACCAATAACCCCTTTAGATGCGCTTTGCGGACATCGCACTGGATTTTTAGGATGATCAATCCTTTCTGTACCGTTTTGCCCTCAAGCAAGTCTATGATTTTTCAGGGTAAGAGTTGACACGAAACAGCATTCTATAAAGTGAATTGGTTGCTAAACGAAGCTCAAGTAAAGTCTATTATACATATTTGCAAAAAGGCATGCTTGTAAATTGAATTGTCTGTTTTATTTCAAGGTAAATATTCCAAGAGAGAATCTACTGGCAATTATAACTACTACATTTCGCTATCTGTTGTAGAAGAAGAATCATGAAATCCACTCAAATCAGCACCCAAAGACCAGCAACAACGACTAACCCACCCGAAATAGCCATGCCCACAATCTGCTCCCAACTTAAGATCAAGCCCATGTTCTTGTGTGCCATCTTTGCGCTCTTCGTCCGCTTTCCACCCTTCTTGCCACGTTTATTCTTCTTTTTTGGCGCTGAAACGGGCATGTCTGCTCCCTCCAACTCCGCCGACTCTGCTGATCCAGCCATTACCATGGCCAAGGCCTCGTTCCTTTCAAGGCTGGCCGTTGGAATGGATTCAGATGGCTCTGGCAATGGTTAGCAAAGCTCATCCAGAGGGGTGTCAGGGCCTGGCGTTTCGATCTGAGGGCCGCGCAGTCTCAAAAATACGACGCAGCTCTACAAGATTTGCGTACCGATACCGCCACCAGGCATTGACGCAGCTGAGCTGTCTTCCCCATAAACGTTAGAAATGGCATCTAGGAAGACATCTCCGTCGTCCTCGTCAGTCTCCGATGCCGCATCCGCAGCACCGATAGCCAAGTTCGTCTCCCACTTCCCCATCTTGGGGTCCTGCACCGCCTTCTTTCGCTTCCGGTGCTTATTGGCCTTCTTCTTCTTCGATATCGAAGGCTCATTGGGTGTCGAGATGGCGTCGGATACCTCTGACCATAATTAGCAAAGCTCGTTCAGAACGGTGTCAACACCTGGTCCATCAGACTCGAGGCTGCGCTTAATGAATATTACGACTCAGCCTCTCCTGGAGGTTGTGAGATACATACCGATGTCATCACTAGATGACGCTGACGTAGGGATGCTGTTTTCCTCGCCACCGTTCGAAGAACTGCTGTCTTCGGTGGTTGAGGGCGGAGTGGTGTCATTGTCCTTCTTCTTCACCTTCTTACTGACGACCTCCCACTTACCGTCAGTCTCCTCACCAGCGAATTCCTCTGCCACTGGCGTCCTATCATCCGATTCAGCACTGCTGGCTGCATCCCTCATCTCCCTTCTGCGCTGCCTAGCCAATTTCCGCTGGATTTCGCGGCCAGATTGCGTGGAGCCAGTGGTGAGATCGACATCCCTTAGGCCCGCAAAGCGGTTAGCAGTGGACATGTTTCTAAAAGTGGAGGTTAGTAAAGTTCATCCTGAGGCGTTTTAGGGCCCGGCGTATCGGACTGGAAGCCGCGATATCCTGGAAATTACGACATAGACTTTGTGTGCGCAGGAGGTACGTACGGGGTATGTTGGGTCGATGAGGCTGTAATTAGAATGTGGTCGAAATGTGTATAAGGATTGCGGGAAGGCCTGCCAGCGAAGGTGCTATTCAAGGACACTGGTCATGGGCATGAAATAAATTCAGAGGACAGTGAAAATGTACTTTTCTTCTCCATGGTACGTCCGACAGGGCTACCGTGAATCGATTCCGTGGCGAACAGGATATCCCCGCCCGTGGCCTCTGGAAGTGAGTGTAAATGCGGATGACAGGCGAGGTGACTTCAGGTCCGAAGAGTGGGAGCGGCTCCTCGTTCGTCGAGGCTATGAACTCGTGCACCGTAAAGGCCATCCAGAGGGGTCTCAGCGCCTGTTGTTTTACTTCCATCCTCGCCAGATCTTTGGTAAGGTAGGCGTGGTCGTGCCGCACAAAGGGCCCGAAAAGAATTTGACTCTTGGTCGACGACTTCACCCTCCAGTAGCTTATGTGATTATTTGATTCTATCCAACCACTCGCTCCATTCAGCCCATGCCAAACCGGCCATCCGTCCATCCATTCCCTATTTTGTCTCATACATAGTCCTTTCCAATCATGAGGTATCAATATATGACATAATTGTTAACCCACCCCGAATGACACCCAGAAAGGAGTTCCGACCAGAACGTCGCAGTCCATGCATCAAAAAAACGCCCACAGAAAATGCTCAAAAATCGCAATCTTCCAACAGTAGGTTGTGACATGGTATCATCCGCTGCGAAAAAGCAACGACGAGAAATCCACGCCAATGACAACAGTAGCAGCATTACTAGTAGTAGTAGCAACACATCCACCTTCTATTCACATCCGGTATAACTCCCGGGAATTTGATCACCCGCTACACAGCAAGTGCCCTCATCGCCTCTCCAACCTCCAACAAGTTAGGTCGCAGTCGAGCATACTATGCTTCAATAACATCTGCCATGGTGACGTCGCCGCCGTCTTCGGGCGTGGGTGTTGCGGCAGTTGCTGGTAGAATGGCCGCGGATTGTGGCCGGCTATATTCAATGTCGCGATCGGGCATGCTCGCTGGGCTTGACGAGCGGTAGTCTTCGAGTTCGTCGGCTTTGGGTGAGAAGGACCATACCTGCAGCAAAGTCAATACGGCTGTATAATTAGGGAGGTCGCAGTGGGTCGGGCATCTTACCTCCATGATCGTCCTTCCACCTCTACTCGCCATGATGACGGCCTTTTCTTCTTCAAAGACGACTCGCCACACCGCCTCAGCGGGCTGTGATAATTCACGAACAAGCGTTCCCTTCTTCGTGTCCCAGACCTTCACCCTGCCGTCACTCCCTCCGCTAACAATCCGCGTGTTATCGAATTGCAAGCTTGTGACGCTGTTGTCATGGGCCGCCAAGCGATGGATAGCCTGGTAATCGACCAAACTCCACACTCTTACGGAGCCATCCGAGCCCCCTGTCACTAGAGTATCATCGCGCATCTGAAGCTGGCCGACGAGCGAAGTGTGCCCCTGTAGCACAGCCAAGCATTTGCTATACGCCGACATTGGTTAGCACAATGTCGATTAGGTGCGCTGAAAGGGGGTAGCACAAAGAACTTACCCGTCAGTCGGATCCCATATCCGGACACTCGTGTCCAGGCTGCCCGTCGCAATTTTTTTCCCGTCAAAGGCGATCGCGTAGATCTGACTGAAGTGGCCCGTGAGCGTCCGTAAGCACTTGCCCTCCGAAATACTCCATATCTTCGCAGTGGTGTCATAGGAGCCGGACACAACAATATCACCGTGGATCTCGAGACACCTTACACTGGCCTGGTGGCCAATAAGAACGTGCTTGCAGAGACCCTTTTTGAGGTCCCATATCCGGAGGGTCGTATCGCGCGATCCGGAAATGGCAGTATTCGCATCGGACATTTTGAGACATCGTACAGTCGACGTGTGGCCGCGGAGTGTGAATTGGGGGTACCTAAGTGAGTCAGCATTGGGCAGGCCCTCGCTGGGCTGTGACACTAACCCTGTAGCAAGATTCCACACCCGCACGTCTCGGTCGCATCCACCGCTGACCAGGAGGTCGCCCCAGGGTACCATTGCCCAAACGCCCATAACGTGGCCTTGCAGCGTCTTTTGGTGGTTTCCATATGTGTCAAAGACATGTATCTTGGCGTTGTCCAGGGCGACCACGATGTACTTGTTAGTGAGATGTAGACTTGTGACGACGCCTTGATCCGGTGTGATTTGGCGGGAGTCCACTTCGCCGCCCTGCCGCCATGCAGTTTCCACCATGTAGCGTTGCTTGAAATGCGACCGATATGTGATGGGGAGTGGTCTTCGCTGTGATAGCTGGCCTTTTGCGGCTGCGCGGTCAAGACTCCGTGTCCGCAGCCCTTGACTCGCAGCACTCGACGATCCGCCATCCAACTGCTCCCGCATCAAGGTGTCTTCTGTGCGCGAGGCACGACTGGGCTGCAACCACTGCTCCCTTGGGTCCTCCAGCTCGTCGTCCCCCGGATCAATCTCTTCGCTCCTCTCTTCTTTTGTCAAACCACGGTAGGAGTATTTTTGACATAGTAACCGCCAGGCCGTGTCGTCGTTTACCAGTTCGCGCCATTTCTTGGAAACTTGGGAGGCTCGGGCGAGGGTGGTCGGGTCGTCTACACATTCCAATATCTGCAGTCGTGTCAGCTGTCAAACCTCACAGATGCCTACTGGGGGCGGTCTCACTCGTAGACATAGTTCTGTAGGTAGCACCATGAAGGGGTCCTTTTTTAATCTTGGGCCGACGAATCCGGCCACAAAACTCAACTCGTGGCTGTCGCACAGGTTGAGCAGTTCGCCCAGCAGGCGCTGCCGCTCGTCCCTGTTCAAGTCGCAGAAAAGGGCGCGCATGTTTTTGATCTGCGAGTCCTCATGCTCGGCGGCGGTGCTCCAGTCGGGCACTCGCTGTGTCGGCGTGGGACTGGGTGCGGGCGTTGGGGGTGACGCCGGGGCGGACGGGAGCAGATTGTGGTGTATCGGAGCGGCTGTTGAGGAGAGGGGACTGGTAGGTGTGATTATGGGCCGTGGTTGCGAGGAGCGGGACATTCGACTCTGCTTCCGGGGGTGGGTGCTCGATGACGAGAACCTGTTGGACCGCACCGTGGAAGAGGAGGCGGCGGCCGAGGCGGCCATGTCGGTGTCTGAGTCGGGCTGGACTTCGGGCATGTTCTGGTCGTCGTGCGGTTGAAGGGCGAAGTAGTCGTCGTGATCCATGGTTGCGAGTGCTGGGTGGCCGGGCTGTCGAGGCGGTCAGGGCGGTTCCGTCGCAGTCTCGGTAGCGCTGGATGCGGACGGGGCGGGCGTGGATGCGCAAGCAGGTCCCAGACAGGCCGTCTATACACACACGGAAAGCCTCTCGCGGCGAGGGGCTGCTAGTGTTTCGTCGTAGGTGGAAGGGCGGCCGTCAGGATGGCGAGCGGTGAAGAGGGCAACGATGGGCGGGCGCCGTCTTGGGGCGAAGGCGGCGGCGACACCTCTGGCACTTGTCGACTGGCACTGGCGCAGACGCAGCATGCAAAAGGGCATCAACTCGCAATTTGGACGGGTGACGACAGGAGTGAGACGTGCTGCCCTGGTGTCCTGGTCACTCTGCCAAGTCCTAATCACACGCGACCCGCTTGCCGCCGCCGTCGCCGCCGCCATCGCTCCCCTGTCCGGGTGCTAGTACCTAATTACCTCGATGCGCCGCGACCTCTACTGCGTGCGGTATTGCGCCATCCACGGCCCTCTGAGACGCCCACAGTATGGCTTGCTGCGCGCCCGCTTCGGGGGCTTCGGCGGCCCTCGAAGAAGCAGCTGCGTGCTATTTTTAACCCGCCGTCTTCAAACCGCCGCCCTCTTAGCAGGAGAACGTCCGGGCCCCATGTTCGTCTCACAGCACCCCTCGTCTCAATCTCAGCCCCGACAGGCCTGCTTGTCCGCCTCAACCATCGGTCGCCAACAGCGGTACCCCCGCCTCGTGCATGCTGTCTGGACCTGATGTTAATCATCAATCGCTTCCGAAGCACCGGCCGGCAAGCATGTACTCCTTGGCGACGTCGTCGTTTTGCCATCGCGGACCGTGTTTCGACATCGTGGGGATCATGGCACGGAAACAAAAAACCAAACAGACGTGTGGCACAGCAAAAGATAGCATTGTACACGAAATGTTTCGTACACTTTCCTCTACATATGACAACTCGTCTAAAAGATCTTGCGCACACCCATCAGCCACTAGCAATTGCTGACCTTCGGCCCAGGAACCGTGTAGGAGTTGAAGTTGTTGTAGATGTTCGCAGTGTATCCCGAGTCTGTCGACTTGACGTGTCCAGGGATGCTCACACCGCTGAACGTCTTGCTGCCCGATCCCGTAACCTTGACCTGCGCGCAAGCAACGTAGAACTGAGGAGGCGACCCCGGGTTGTGGATAGCGAGCTGCTCGATGCGAACGAGGTACTCGCCGGCCGCCACGCAAGACGGGATGGTGACCGCGTAAGACTGGGCCATGTTCCAGGTGCCGCCGGGGAACGTGGGTCCGATCTCCTTGACCTTGAACCAGCTGGAGGAGCCGTCTGCAGCAGCTGCGGAGGCCACCTTGGACATGTAACTGGAGCATGTTAGGAAGTTCTCAGAGCTCGAGGATCTCACGTGAAGAGCTGTGGCACGTACAATGAGACAGGCCCTTGGTGGTACACCGCGATGTCTGCCGTGAAGGTGACCGACGAGCCGGCCGCTACCGAGACCGTCGATGTAGATGCGCCGGAGCCACCACCAACATTGCAACGGAGGTCGTTGGAACTCAGATCTGTGACGGGCGAGTTGTTGTTGGTGTTCGTGCGGACGTTTTGGTAAACACCGCCTTGCACACCGTTGGCCGTCAGCTTCTGGAAGATGTCTGATGAAATGTCAGTACAGAAGCGGGCGCAAGGGCGCTGGTCCATGGGCCACCGAAGGAGACGTACAATGTCTAAAGATCAGGGTTAGCAAAGCTCATCAAGAGGGTTTTCAGTAGCCAAGGTCTGAGAAAGAAGGCCATGTTGCGTCGTGCTACGACACAGCTTGTGGAGTGACGTACCCATTCGCAGCCTCAAGGAAGAGCGCACTCGCAAGAGCGACGGTGGAGACGAAGGACTTCATTTTGAAGCTGGACAGGAATCTTCGTATTGGATTCGAGTGAGATCAGAGCTGGCTGCCCTTTTACCCACGACCACCAGCCCTCCTCTTATACCTTTCACTCCCCCCCAAATCTCCCCATGTCCTTCCACGCCTGATTACCCACAGGTAGAATTCTTCGCGGCTTCCACACCATCCCAAATCCACGTCGTCGTCGCACTACTACACGCCCGAAGCCTATTCGAGAAGTCATGTACCGGGCGTGAAGCCAGTCAAATCCCAGGTACAGTATCGGGTGATCTATATTACAGTGACATAGCGCGTGGTTATTATATGAAGATGGCGAATTATAGGGCAGTTGGTGATTTTGCTCCAATGGAAGGGAGAGTGGTGGTGGAACAAGCTTTAGGTATATTAGCAGGCGACAATATCCTAGGCGAGGCGTGGACGATCTCAACGGCGGGGGACCTAGAAATCTGGGGTAAGGATACCGTTGCGTGTTCCTGCGCTAGGATCTGGACTGCAGGTAAACAGGCAGAGTGTACGGTAGTTGAAAGCGCATTTTGGCGAAGGGGCAACTACAGCGGACTGGAAACGATGCATACGCTGGAGACTTTCATCGAAGAAGACGGGCTTTTTGGTTTGGCCGTTTCAACGCACCGAAAATTGTATCCGCCAAAAAAGCTTAGCAGCGCCTCTTACACAATGCCATCCTTTTACGCTCACGTGTTATTTGGATTGGTAGGGCCATGTCCCGCGTTGGGGGTGGAAAAAGGAATCGTCGCTCTGCAGATAGATTATTTTAATATCCGTATCCTGGTTTGTAGCACGGCATGCACGGCAACACCGCCGGATGTCGAGACGTGGCGCTAGGCGATGCGGACCGCCAGCAGCCAGAGAATAAAAGAAAGTAGGAGTGTTGGGCCGAGTAAGAGGATCTGCCATTCTCCGTGTGAGCCTAACATTTAGTTGGCACCTGAAGTTAAGGTAGCGTGGGTGTGTGGCTAGAGGTGTGGTGCAGCGTCGAGTCGAGTCGATGAATAGGCTCATTAGACACTTCAAGTGCATTTCTTCGATTAACCTCCTACAGAGATGCATGATGCATATGTGCTTTCGGCTCAGTCCGGCAATTCTCCGACTGCTGCATGCCGTTGGTGACGAAGACGTTCGGCCGCGCGTGACCGAGAAACGTTCAAACAGACCAGAAGGCTGGCCGAGAGAGGAAAAAGGTGGACACGACACCAGTCTGATCGAGGAACCAGGAACAGCTTTGGTGGTCTAGTCATTGTACTGATTTAAAATTGACTACAGTGGTGAGTCGTCTGGTGTCAACCGGTCTTCTTTCGGATGCTTACATAAGTAAAGAGCGCTCGAGCACGCTAGTGAGCACGCCATTTCTACGCGACGCCATTGGGTCACATTAGCACTACATTTCCCATGTGTTGCGAACAGGCAGCTTTACTAATCGCGAAGCAATAGCGTCATTATGGAGACGGTTACACCCTTCTCCACTCTCGCGACTGTACGGAGCAGTGTCCCAGGTCTTCTCGGACAGCATCTCTCGCCATGAGCGTCCCCCGTAGATTGCTGAATGTCGCCCGACAACCCATATCACGACCATCATCCACTACGCGATGCGCTGTACGAGCGCCACCACAACCCTCCGTCTTCACGCGACCACAATCGAGCCTAGCAGCCAGAAAGCTACACAATCAAGCCCAACGGAATGCTCAAGTGGCTGCCACAGCTGCTGAGCAGGAAACGCTTTCTTCGAATCCAGCCTTATCCTTCCCGTGCCTCGACAATTCAGAGTCTCGAACCGCATCCCTCTCCCGCCGCTCGCTATCTGGCCCCGAGCCCTCGTACACGAGCGGACACCACCTCAACTTCCACTCGCGGGAACCGATACTGCTAGATTGGGGCGGCATACTTCCCGAATTCAACATAGCATATGAGACGTGGGGTAGCTTGAACCAGGACAAGAGCAATGCGATATTGCTGCATACTGGATTGTCAGCCTCTAGTCATGCGCATAGCACCGCAATAAACCCCCAGCCAGGATGGTGGGAGAAGTTTATTGGACCAGGAAAGCCTTTGGATACAGACAAGTACTTCGTCATCTGCACGAATGTGCTCGGTGGATGTTATGGCTCGACGGGCCCATCTTCAATCGACCCTGCGAACGGCGAACGATATGCGACGAGGTTTCCCATTCTTACCATGGAAGATACGGTCCGGGCTCAGTTTCGATTACTGGATAATCTGGGGATTGAGAAGCTGTACGCAAGCGTAGGCTCGAGCATGGGCGGCATGCAGAGTCTTGCGGCGGGTGTACTCTACGCGGAGCGTGTGGGGCGACTTGTCAGTATCAGTGGGTGTGCTCGGAGCCACCCGTACAGCATTGCAATGAGGCACACTCAACGGCAGGGTAAGTTGCATAGCCGTTCCTATGAATCTGATCCATTGCTTACAAACCCCAGTCCTGATGAACGATCCAAATTGGAACCGAGGATACTATTACGACAGCATACCTCCACACGTCGGTATGAAGCTAGCGCGCCAGATCGCAACTGTCACTTATCGAAGCGGACCCGAATGGGAGCAACGCTTCGGCCGCCGACGCGCGGACTCTTCACGACCACCAGCACTGTGTCCTGATTTCCTCGTTGAGACATATCTTGATCATGCGGGCGAGAAATGGTGCTTGGAATACGATGCCAATAGCCTGCTGTACGTCTCCAAAGCCATGGATCTTTTCGACCTTGGTCAGGAGCATCGGAACCGAATCAACAAAGTGCGGCAGGAGAATAGCGCCAAGTTACAGGCTTTCCAGGAAGGACGTACCTCTGCGGACAACGTTGCTAGCGATCTCTGCACGCTAACACTTCCCGATCAGCCCTATGAGGAAAAGGAGCAACCGGCTGAAGAAAGCACAGTCTCTATCGATGCCATATCCAGCGAAGCTCCTGCAGACCTGGTTGCTGGCCTCAAGCCACTTGCAAACACACCAGCACTCGTCCTGGGTGTCGCAAGCGACATCTTGTTCCCGGCCTGGCAGCAAAAAGAAATCGCCAACACGCTCAAGCGAACCGGTAACAAGAACGTTACGCACATTGAACTGGGCGAGGAGAAGAGTCTGTTCGGCCACGACACTTTCTTACTCGACTTGGAGAACGTCGGAGGCGCTGTGAAGAACTTCCTCGGTTGATTTAGTCAACGAGCTTGTCGCAAGCACTTGTGCCGTCTCTCGGATTAGAGTACTGCTCTGGTGGCTTCTTGAACCGACCGTTGCGAACATTTCCTGCAAACTTTCTAAATTTAGCAGGAATCCTGTATTTGTATTCCCAATGTACAAGCCAATCTGCATTGCATGCTGTCGCGGGGCCTGCCGTTGTGTCAGCACGAACCAAATGTCATCTCTCGCGCGGGGGCCTGTCGACTGGGCTTCGCTTGACGCTAAGACGCATCCTTAATCTTAAACCTTGATGCAGCGTTGGGGTCTCAAACCGCTGTGATAGAAGTTGCACTTGTATGCGCCTGTGCAAGTTCAATGGACTTCACGGCTGACAGCCCCCAAGTTTGAAAGGAGACACTTGTGCAGTTGTATCAAACTTTGCCGCTTGCGATAGACTACGTGCAACGGGTGTGGGGTAAACCAACCTGGAGCGCGACCGGCATCAACCGCCCTCGCAGATCACTCAGCCCATCAAGCCTCAGCCCAACTTGGCAACCGTGCTGCACCTTCATCCGATGTGCTCAGTGGCCACAGAACCCTGGGCGCCCCTCTTTCCCGTTGGCACTTAGGCACTGCACGGCACGTATTCTTTAGCTTCGGAAACTATGCATCCTGCACCGCTGGGCTTTACTTGAACGCGCCACACCCGCGTCTTGTAACGTCTTTCCCTCCCAGCTCCATGGTCCTTTCGCCACCGTCCTGAGCGCGTTGTAGAAGCAAGCGACAAGCGACATGTCTTTGGCCGACTCGAGACCGGTTACGGGGAAAGGAGATGAGATTGTACTCCTGGATTTGCAGTCTGTTGTGAGCGGGACGGGGACGGTCGAGAGCGGGGAGAGTGGCGATGAGCAGAGGACGCTGTGGCGGAACGCGAAGAAGTATCGCAAGGTGGTTTGGGTTACATTTGGGTTGGCGTCGGCGATTTTGTTGTATGGGTATGATTTCGTGATTGTGGGGACGATTGCGGGGATGCCGGAGTTTCAGTGAGTGATCCCCTTCTTCGACTCTCGAATCCGTCTATCGAAATCTTGAGGAGTGTTGTTTGCGTTGGTGGTGCTAACCCTCCGTTCCTAGAAAAGACTTCGGCGAACTCCACAACGACGAATGGATCCTCCCCTCCCTCTGGCTCGCCCTCTGGAACGTCGCGTCCCCTCTAGGCGCAATGTTCGGCGCCACTTTTGGCGGCTGGTTCCAGGACCGCGTTGGCCGCCGTCTCTCCCTCGCCCTCGGCTCGTTCCTTTCCGCCGTCGGCGTAGCCATCATGTTCATATCCTACCTCCCCACCTCCAAGACCAACCGCTGCATCGCCTTCCTCATCGGGAAGCTCGTGCAAGGCGCTGCTACAGGCGCCGTCATGGCCGCTACGCAAACATATCTTAGCGAGATATTGCCGCCGGTGTTGAGAGGGAGCGGTATGGCGTTCTTCCCGACGTTCACGTTGTTGGGACAGTTGACGGGGGCGTTGGTGATTTTTGGGTGTTTGGGGAAAGAGAGGGGCTACGTTATTGCTTTTGGGAGCCAGTGGCCGTTCTCTTTCGTGCCGATAGCTGTGGCGTGGTTTGTGCCCGAGTCGCCGACTTGGCTGGTGAGGACGCGGAAGGTGGACCAGGCGATGCAGGCTCAGGCGCGGCTTGATCCTCCTGGCACCGACACGAAAGCCGTCATCAACAAGCTCGTCAACCTCATCGCACACGAACAACAGACATCGAAACATGCGACGTTCGCCCAATGCTTCGACAAGCGGAATCTGCGTCGCACATTCATCGTCCTCTTCGCTGTGTCGATGCCCAATTTCTTTGGCATACCACTGCTTGCTAAAGCGTCGTACTTCCTGCAGATCTGCGGCATGAAGGCGAGCTTGAGCATCATCTTTCTGATTCTGGGGATTGTATTGGGCTTGTTTGCGAATGTGGCGAGTGTGTGGATTGTGTCGAGGTACAAGAGGAGGACGCTGACGCTTACGACACTCAGTGCGTGTGCGGTCTATTGGGGGAGCATGGGAGTGGCCAACTGCTTTAAAGGGGGTGCTGTTGTTTGGTACGTCTTCCTCTTCTCTGCTTCATCTTTGTCTCCCACCGCCGCCTACGCACCATGCTAATCTCGGACTACAGGTGGACAGCCGCCTCGATGATGCTAACCATAATAACCGCCGGCATCGGCGTCTGGCCCGTCTCCTTCGCCGTCGCCGCCGAAGCCTCTTCCCTCCAACTACGCGCCAAAACACAGGGTCTAGGCTGGACCATGTCTGCCTTCAGCACCGCCGTGTCCGGCATCGCGCTGCCGTATGTGTTCAATCCCGACGCTGGGAATTTGCGGGGGAAGGTCGGTTTTACCTATCTGGTTTCTTGTACTGTGGCGGCGGCGGTGAGCTGGTACTTCTTGCCGGAGATGAAGGGCAGGAGTGTGGGGGAGATTGATAGTATGTTTGAGAAAGGCCTTGGGGCGAGAGAGTTTGAGGGGTGGCGGAGGGAGAGGGAGAATGGGAGGGATGTGTAGATGGGGGGTTTTCTAGCTGTCTTGGTGATGATGTGCGAATATGGGTGTTCTGGAAAGCAAAGCGATATATGCGCATGAACCGTATTAGGCTCGGATGAACTACGTAACGTGATGAAACCTCTTCTCTTCATGCTAAAATTCCCGTATGTTTGCGCCAAAATTCCATACCGTATGAGCAGTCGCGATCAAGGTCAGATTCCTCTCGCTACTGTGGCAAAGCCTCGTAAGCTTTTAATGTTGATGAAGAGTAATGTCGCATTCACAAACGAAACTCGCATGAGTGGCTTGCTCCGAAGGGCTCCCATCCTCATATCACTGAGCTGTCGACGGGTCCTGACCAGTGCGAGGAACTTGAAGCACGCCGGCATAAGTTTCAGGCAGAGCGTCCTTCACAAACCCTTTCCTTCTAGATACTCCTGCGCCCTTTCGACCAACTCAGCCTTCTTCCCACCAACAGCCTGCCCTCTTGCGCTCAGAAAGGTTTTCAAAATAGCAACAGTCTGTTTGCTGATCTGTCCCTTATCGTTGATATCTGCCATCTGCTGGTCCGTCAACCCGTCATCATCATCATCATCCTCATCCTTAACCTTGACCTCCTTCTTAACACGTTTTTTCGGTTTCGTCTCATCGTCGTCGTCGTCACCTGCAGCCGCAGTCCGCTTCTTACCGGGGGCCTTTGGGCGGGCAGCTAGAGCCGAGCGACCCTTCTGCGCAAACACTGTTTCGAACTCCTCGCCGTACTCTTGTATGTATTGCGCGGCACGCTTGTTGATTTGCTTGTAGCGAGGAAGCGTCTTATCGTCTACTTTCTCGGGGACTTCTTCCTCGAGCGCCATGGCTTGGAGGATGCGGTAGAACCACTGCAGGTCGGGATTCGGATACTTGTTCGGCTCGTACACGCCCTTGGGAAGCTGCAACTGCTCGATGATAATACGCATTTTATCCGTCAGCTCAGGTTCGGTCTTAGGCTCCTGTGGCTGCTCGGGACACGGTCGGATATCGTCCGCAAAGGGAAGAGGGACGAGCCACATGCCTGGCGGCATGAGTTGTTCGCCTTCATCATCGTAACGTTCGGCGCCGGGAATGATGGCGGCCATGACGGGTGCAGCGTTCTTGCGCGCGATGAACCATGCTAGGGCCATCTTCTTGCTTTTGAGCAGTTTTTGTTGCAAAGCGGAGAATGTACGAGTAGAACCTATGAAATCTGCTTCGGAGGGATAGACGAAAGTCGCTTTGTTGATGTTGGCCCAGATGGGAAGGGAAGAGAGGGGCTTGAAACCGACGATGCGGATGATGGGCTCACCAAAGCATTGCCGTATCTGCGCGAACTCCTCGGTTGTGAAGGTAATCGCGTCGCCACCGAATTTGTATGCTTTCCGTAGTTCAGTTTTCTCGACTACTCGGGCTGTGTCGTCTGCCATGTGGGATGTTGACGCGGTAACGATCTGTGGCTTCTCGCCTCCGACCCAGACGTAGCATTGCTTTACGTGCTCCTGCCGCTTGATCAGAATGAAGCCTTTGACACCTATGCGCAGGCCCGGGCCAAATTCCAGGGGAAGACTGAAGAGTGCTCTTCGAGGTGCGGCTTTCGAATTAATGGAAGAAAGCAGCTGTTTTAAGAGGGTGAGGCCGTCGCCCGATTTTGCAACTTTTGTAGTCGAGGTGGTGGCTATTGGAGCGTCTGGGTCTGACGGTGAGGTTGGGTATACCAGGTCGTCGTAGAACTTTGTGCGGTCGAAGTCGTGGTTTGCACTAGAGATGGGGAATAGGTCGATGGTGCAGCCAAGATCGTACAGATCGCGAGCTCGCGTTATGGCCGTATCTTTGTCCTGCTTGATTTTACCTGGGTTGTCGTTGTCCGTTACGAGAAAGAGGCGGCGCGAGGAGAAATTAGGCGCTTTGGTCGTGAAGATCTGATTTGCGCAGAATAAGACGGTCGCTATGCTTGCAGGCTCCTTTGCAGGCTTGAGTATCTTCGCCGCCTCTTCTTCATCCTCGAGAAGATCCCTCAGCTGCTTCACGTCATTTGCCGACGGTACGTCCAGGTCCGAGAGGAGATAGCAGTGCTGGAATGTGCTGTCGCCGTCTTTCAGGTCCGTCTTCTCTGTGCCGAACAGCAATATGCCCATCATGTCTTTCGGGTTCGAGATGATGCGCTGCTGCATCAGTTGATAGGCGCATTTCAGCGCTGCTGACGCGGGGGAGTCGCGCTCGGCTTTCTTGTCGTCTGAAGGCGGTGGACGCTCAAGCATCGAGGAGCTGACGTCTATCGCAAAGAGGACGGCGTCCTTAATGGTTTTGTAGCTCTGCGGTTCGTTAGGCTGACAATGATTGTGAAGTTTGAGGAAACGCCCATACCGTATCGTCAATCTCGTCGTCGTCGTCCTCCTCTTCGCCTGGCCTGTTGTCTTGGGTGTCCGCCATTGTGAGTAAGCCGGTCGCGTGAAGGTATAGGCACAGGCGGTTGTAACAAGCTCAAGACAGCGGGCGTCTTACAATCTGAACAAAGACAGTACGGGAGAGGCGAAGGAGAGAGGTGATTTGGACGGAGTTTTGTGGTGAGTGTTTGCGGCGCGGGGGTGTAAGGCAACAGCGGCAGCGTGCCTAGCTCATCGCGTGTTCACATGACGCAGCTCGGACCGGCTCTTCTGTCCCTGCGATCACCGCGGCCGATCGTCGCCGCTACAAACACGGAGCTCGCTATTGGCCACCGTCATCCATTCCCGAATTATTCACAATGGCAGTCTGGCCACAGTGACTACATCATCAACACTCGCCCGCATCTGTTTCCTCCTAACACATTTTTGCGATGGCCATGCGCACACCCATTGCACACGCTGTGCGACGTGCGACGTCAAACTCCTCAGCCAACTCGTTCCTGGTGCCGAGTGCTTCGCGATGGAGAAGAGGCAATGCGACCGTCGCGCCGCCCGTTACGCAGAGCTCTGTCGGTGCAAAAGGTCCCACTGCCATGGTCTTCATGAATATGGGCGGGCCGTCGACGACTGATGAAGTTCACAGTTTTCTGAGCAGATTATTTGTATGTCGTCATAGATGTTGAAAGCGACACGAGCTAATTGTTGCAGGCCGACGCCGATCTGATCCCTCTCGGACGGCTCCAGAACTACATAGGACCTTATATCGCTCGCCGACGGACGCCCAAGATCCAAAAGCAATATGCCGAGATTGGTGGAGGCTCGCCCATCCGCAAGTGGTCCGAATATCAGGCGGCTGAGATGTGCAAGATTTTGGACAAAACATCGCCTGAGACGGCACCGCACAAGCCATACGTCGCATTCCGCTACGCCGACCCCTTGACAGAAGACGTGTATAAGCAATTGATAGCAGATGGCTTTGGTGGAGGAAATGGCGGGCGCGCCGTTGCTTTCACGCAATACCCGCAGTATTCGTGCTCGACAACCGGATCATCGCTCAACGAACTATGGAAATGGCGGTCGAGGCTGGAGGGGAAGCGAGCGACGGGCGAAGTCGAACCAGCGGGCTCTATCAAATGGAGTGTCATCGACCGATGGCCTACGCATCCTGGGCTTGTGGAAACATTTGCCCAAAACATCGAAAAGAAGTTGCTGGAGTACCCGCCTGAGCGAAGAGACGACGTCATCCTGCTCTACTCTGCGCATAGCTTGCCCATGTCTGTTGTGAACCGGGGTGACCCATATCCTGCAGAGGTAGCAGCGACTGTGCATGCGGTGAACCAAAGACTAGGCCAAAAGTACCGGTACCGACTGGTCTGGCAGTCGCAAGTCGGACCTCAGCCCTGGCTCGGAGCTCAGACGTCCGACACGGTCAAGAACCTCATGAAAAAGGGTCAGAAGGACTTGGTTCTCATCCCGATAGCCTTCACAAGCGACCACATCGAGACACTGTATGAGTTGGATAAGGAAGTCATTGGGGAAGACGCCGAGGGGCACGAAGGTGTTAAGCGTGTCGACAGTCTGAACGGTAACCCGGTCTTCATCGATGCTTTAGCCGATCTTGCGAAGGTGCATTTGGACAGTGGAGTGGCATGCAGCAAACAGATGACTCTGAGATGTCCGGGATGTGTGAGTGAGCGGTGTCTAGGGTCGAAGGAGTTCTTCGCAGACCAGGCGAAGCACCTTTCGACGGCGCATCTTACGGGCACTGCATAGAATGTTTCAAGACTCGGCTTCGTCCTCTGTATTCAATAGTGTACAATAGGGTTTATAAAAAATTGAAAGGCGTAGAATAGCTTTAATCTTGATGGCAGACGATCTCACGTGGGATATCTAGTGTGTTCGAATGTTTGAAGGCTGAGTTCGGTCACGTGAAACCCAAGGAAAAATTGGCACATGGTTGCATGCCTATGTGGGCATTTAGTGGTTGAAGCAAATCTTGAACAGCAGATCATATTTGCTTGGCTTTGCGGCACTCTCTATTAGATGTCATATCTAAGCCAGCGGAACGATCGAACGTCTGAAATGTTGAGATGATCGGGTTCGGGGGGCCGAGCGTCAGTGCCTGAGAGCTCAACACCAAACTTTCTCCGTCTGACCCAACATCTCCACCACCCCCCATCCGCCTTCCCTTACACCCCTCTCCAATCCCCTCTTCTCCTCTGGAACTCTGTCACAATGTTTTCCAGGGCTATCAGGAGGAGCATCGCATCGCCGCTCAGGCGCAATGCCTTTGCTCCCGTTGCGCGACCTGCCTTCAGGTCCGTCACCACGGATGCGGCATCATCGCACGCGGACAAGGAGGCCGTGCCAGCGGTAAGGATGCGTCTGCACACTTCAATGTGTATGTGTGTTGTCGCAATGGATGACTGATCTGCTGCAGGAAGATGAGAAGCCCTTCGAGGTCCGTCTCTCCGACGAGAGCTTCGAGACATACGAGCTCGATCCGCCGCAGTACACGCTCGACACCACCAAGGCCGAGCTGAAACAGATGTACTACGATATGGTCGCTGTACGGTACGAACACCCACCCTCCGCATACCTAGGTGCGATTCCAGGTCAGAATCTGACATAATGTCGCAGACGCATGGAGATGGCCGCCGATCGGCTCTACAAGGAGAAGAAGATTCGAGGTTTCTGCCACTTGTCTACTGGTCAGGAGGCTGTTGCCGTCGGTATCGAGCATGGTCTCGAGAGGTCCGACCACCTCATCACCGCCTACCGCTGCCACGGCTACGCTATGATGCGCGGAGGAACTGTCAAGTCCATTATCGGTGAACTGCTTGGCCGGAGAGAGGGTATCGCCTACGGAAAGGGTGGCTCTATGCACATGTTCGCTCCCGGCTTCTACGGCGGTAACGGAATCGTCGGCGCCCAGGTCCCCGTCGGTGCCGGCATCGCCTTTGCCAACCAGTACGAGAACAAGAAGAACGTTACCATCGCGCTTTACGGCGATGGTGCTTCCAACCAGGGACAAGTGTTTGAGGCTTACAACATGGCTAAGCTGTGGAACCTCCCAATCATCTTCGCCTGCGAGAGTACGTCTTATTCGATATGGTCAAGATTTCGCATACTGATTGAAGGCAGACAACAAGTACGGCATGGGTACTTCCGCAAACCGCTCTTCCGCTCTCACCGACTACTACAAGCGTGGTCAATACATTCCGGGGTTGAAGATCAACGGCATGGACGTTCTCGCCGTAAAGGCCGCTACGCAATTCGGTAAGGAATGGGCGGCTGCAGGAAAGGGCCCGCTCGTTTATGAGTTCGTCACATACCGATATGGAGGTCACTCCATGTCCGATCCCGGAACCACCTACCGAGTAAGCATTGAATGACACTACTTGCAAATTAATTGGCTGACCCACGAACTAGACTCGAGAGGAAATCCAGCGCATGCGCAGCACCAACGATCCTATCGCCGGACTTAAGCAGAAGCTTCTCGACTGGGGTGTCACCTCCGAAGAGGAACTCAAGTCCATCGACAAGGATGCGCGCGCAAATGTCGACGCCGAGGTCGCCGTGGCCGAGAAGATGAGCGCACCGGAGGCTACTGGCAAGGTGCTGTACGAGGACATCTACGTGCGGGGATCCGAGCCCGAGTTCTTGAGGGGACGTATTCCGGAAGAGAACTTCTACTACACCGAGGCCGATATGGGTGCTGAGAAGAAGCCCGCCGCGAGGACATAGGTCGATGTGATGGACATTGTGAAGATAGGAGGTGGTTGTGGCTCCATGAAGGGATTGTAATTTTACACACATATCCTGTGCAACCTTTTCTTGCATGTTTGAGCTTGGGGAGTGTGGGTTTCTGGGTTCCTTAGACGTATTATCACACTTTGATTCGGACAGCATGTGGAACAATCCCTAGTGCTTTGCACCGCGAGCAAACGAATGCGTGATGTGAATTGGTATCAAGCTGATTTGAAGTGGATGTTGCTTCCTCACTCCAAACCTCTCTCGTCTCGGTATACGCAGCAACGACGCTACCTTCCGTCGTCGATCTTCGTTGCCTTCCACTCCCCTCTCCTCGCCTCATCGATCCACGCACACTCTGTGAAACCGACATGTTCTCGGATATACTGCACTAACGCGTTTGCGCCTGGTGTGCCTTCTTTGATCGCTAGAGCGCCAACATGGGGGATGTGTAGGGCTGATGCAAGGCGGGCTTCGCTAGATGGCGGGAGGGTGATGAGGCGAGTTGATGTGTTGGAGGGATTTGGATTTGAGAGGTGGATGAGGGTTGGGATGTGGGCGTGTGGGAGAGAGGAAGGAGGGTGGGCGTGGGGTATTATTACGAGGGCTAGGGGTTGGAGGGAGGATTTGGTGCAGGGGACATTCTCCTCAACGTCCTTGTTCCCACCACTGCTTGATTTGACGAAGGTCGATGGTGCGTGTTGCGCCGCGAGCGCTTCCAGATGGCGGGTCACACTGTTGAGGCCGATCAAGATGTGAGATGCTGTCTCTGGCGGCGGCGGTGGTGGGACGTCTTGTATTCCAGCTTCTTTGGATAGATCGTCGGGGTGGGAATTGCGACTGGGCTGTTGTGTGGACTTTCGTTTCCGCTTTTTGCCCTTGGATGGGGTGATGTGGGTGCGGCGGTGGTCGCCTACTGGTTGGATGAAGCTGGGGGTTGTTAGGGGGGAGAGGGGTGGAACTGTTGGAGAGAATGAAATTCAATATGCGTGGGGATTATGGGTTCGACGAGAGAGTGAGTTTGGCTCACCTGCACAAAAGATCGAGGATGTTGTCTCGGTCCGTAGGTGTGAGCTGTGGCCTAGGTCCATCAACGGGTGAGTGCTGGGGCTCGTGCATGTGATACTGACCAATGGGTTCCGGTGAAGGGAACTGTGGTTTTGAAGACGGCTTTCTGCTTTGCGAGCGGGGCCATGGCTGATCTAGCACGCACCTACAGAGGCCAGCAGAACTTGCGAGCAGCGTCGATGTAACAGCAGGCAAAGCTGCTGCTGGGTTGATGCTCGACACCAAATGTGCATGTTGGGTTGGCTCCCGCACACTAGTCCAGTGCACGGCCCGCCAAGGTCAACCAATGACGTTCCCCCTGCTGGCCCCCCACCAAATTCAACATTGAACTGCAGCACGCGTAAAGTCTGCGGAAGCTCCGCCTCACGGTCGACCGCGTTCCCCATATTCAATTTGCCATTTGAGCCTGCAGCCTCCCGCTCTGCAGCTCATGGTGCCCTTACTAGCCGCGTTTTCACTCCCGCCGCGCGAGGCTGTCAAGTAAGGCTCGGCCGTCTGCTGCTGCCTGTACACGCCCGCAGCTGCTCTCCTGCCCCCCCGGGCATCACCACCTCCGCGCGCCTGCCTACGGATCGCCAACCCGCCAAATACTCCCAGCGAGCTTCACTGCGTCATGAGTCAGCGCGACCATGATCTAATGGAGCCTGTCGCTGCACAAGACACATTCAGTGTTCCCGTGTCGCCGCCTGCGCGCGACTCTATGGAAGACGCTGACCCGTCACTGACCCGCAAACGACCGCGATTAGACAGCGGAAGCAAAGAGACGCTCGCCATGCCCGCCGAGCAAACTTCCGCGCCCAACATCGCCGCAACCCTGCGCGAGCAACAGGTCGAAATGACGATACGCTCGCAACCACCCTCGTCCCACACTATGGACAGTGCCAACAAGGCCGAACAGACGCCCGCGATAGCTTCCGCTGCCATAGCTATGGGCGAGGAAACAGACCCAGACGTCGCTGTCGCCGGTGCCGAGATCAGTCCCACCGACGGAGACGAAGACAGTCCGCCCGTCATTGCCATAGACGATGATGATAGCGACATGATGGTCGGTGGCACAGTGCCTAACGCTGAGCAAATCGAGTACGACGCCGAACTGCATTTTCAACGGTTTCCCTTCGCGCAACATGGCAACTATTTACAGGCTATCCACAACATTGCACAGCATTTCCGAGACAGTAAGTAGCTCCCACGCGCACCTACCAGACCCTGTCTCCCATGGAATACTAACACATTCACAGCTACACTGATAGATGGTACCGTCCTCCCCCAGGTCGCTGTCTGGCTCAATTCGCTTCCCGAACAATCGTCATACTGGAAGAGCTACTTCGTAGACAAGCATCTATTCTGGGACGAATTCGCCGGCATGGTCAACAGGATCCTCCACCGAAGAGTTCGATTTGGCCACCAGTTCTGCGACGACGGTCAGACCGAAGAGGACGTCTTCACGTCCTTTTTCGCGGCGTATTTTCGCATCTGTGCGGTGCTCATGCAAGTGGATGCCGACACACTTCTGCAATGGCCGTCCGAAGAAGCCGCTGCTCCCGACATCTTGTCTTGCAAGCACATTCGGCATCTAGTCCTCATTCTCCGCCGGGAAAAGCCTCACGTATTTGGCTTGTTGGAGAGAGAGTATGGAGTCGATGTGCATGGCATGGCGATCTGCCTGACGCGCAGCTTCATCAGAGTTGACGGGATCAAGAGTCTCTTTACGTTCGCGAACATGGCTCGTGGACAGCCTTCCGTGCTCTTGCAGCACGCCACCGCTGTCTGGATGACACAGCTAATAGACCTCTTGGGCTGGTTCCTTGATGCGCCCGAGCCACAATCCGTCCTCGAACGGTCCAAGTTTTATCAAGATGTTTTGCAATTCTTCCGCAGCTACGACGCAGACCTCCAAACTCCGAGTAAGGTTGTCGACATCGGACAGGCCAAAGAGATGATTACGGTCATGTCAGGTTTGCTTCATGATCTGTGCCAGTGGGACAGCTCGATCGCTGCCAGTCTGGCAGATGAACTCTTGGACTTTCGAAATCCCGATTCTCCCATTACGCCTACTTCGCTAGAATCTCAGATCACTGCAGGAATCGATGACTACCGCCAAGACCCGTCCCTCTTTCCCGCGCTAGTTACAAACGCGTGGAAGTTCAAGCTTCTTCGAAAGTACGTCGTCAAAGGTCGAATGGAGCTGCGCGTCATGAGTATCGGTACTATGGATACCGCGCTTGTTGGGATCTGGAAGGAGTACCACCAATCGGTGCTGGGACCCAGCCACCCCGTTATGCAATATCTTGCAGAGTTCCTGCTGCATGAACGAGTCACAGACTACATCATCAGTGTGGATTCGCATCCGCAACTCATCTCTCGCAGCGGAAACGTTGTTGGCTTCCTTGTAGTGACCAAGCGTTACTCCAAGAGCCAGACTGACGCTATTTGGAACACAGTGTCCAAGAGCTCTGATCCTCGCGTGGTCACTGCCACGCTGACCATGCTCAGCAACGTATTCAGTCTCATGGATATCCCAGAAATGGTGTATTTGTGTACTAAATTCTACGAACTTCCAATCGAGATATACAGCCCGGAGCTTCTTCGCGTCCTGCGAGACCTTACAACCAAAATGCGAAATAAATTCCCAAATTGGAAGGAAGTTGAGTGTACTGCTCGACCTTGGAATGTTCTTGTACGAGTACTGCAAGACACATCTCCTGGGAAAGATACCGGCAGACTGTGCTACGCTATGCATAATGAGGCGTACGATCAGCTGTACCAACCCGAAATCCGTGGACTCATCGAATCAGACGAACGTCATGAGATCTGCCGAAAGTGTGCAACGCATATAGCAAATCGTTCACCAAAGGCCACTGGTAGCGTGCGTGCCATTAACGTGCTCACCACCATGCATGACCGCCCGGATGCTCTCTTCTTTGCCGAGAACCCGGACGTTACACGCCAGATTCTTGAGGAGACATGCGCTTTCGTCAAAGAGGTGGATGACATTACTGCCAATCAAGCTCATGCTTTACAGTACCGGCTCGACTTGCTCTCCTTTCTGATAAGCCATGCCACGAGCGCGATCCCGCTGGACCTTTACCAGGATATATGGGATCACCTGGTTGGAAAGTACGCCCAGACGAATCAGCTGCGCGATATGGCATGGTCCAAGTTCCTGGAGGCTTCAAAAGAGAACGATGAAAACAGCTTCTGCAAACAGCTCATCTCTTCATACGTACCGAATTTAGAGCCACAGTACTATACCCTGGGTTTGTACGGCTTCGTTGCTGCTTACAGATTTCCCACTACGAAACGAATCGTCACCACATCGGAAGGCGAGAAGGAAATACTTCAGATCCGTGGCGCTGATCTTTTGTGGTCCATGGTTCTATCTGCACCCCCATGTACCATTGAGGATCATGCAGCAGGACTACTTGCCGCACGCTATTTAGAGCTGGGCACGGAACCCGACGTTGCGTTGGAAGAAGTCGAAGCTGCTCACGTCGCCCTCGTCGAACAGTGTATGCAGGAGCTCTCGTCTGCATACAAAGTCCTGCGGAATAACCCTGTTGAGCAAGAAGGTGATCGAATGGACATTGCTCTATCCGAACCTGGAAGACAACAGAACGAACGGCGATTTACTCGGACGATCTTGTTCCTGAACCGCCTGCTGATGTCGATACGCAAGAGGCAGGAATTCAATCGCGGACGTAGGTCTGATTCCAAGGTTGAACCCCTGGACTTGAACCTGGCTTCTCGAGATACACTAGAGATCAAGTATCACTCCCCAGAGAAGCATTCCATTCTCATGGACGTAGCGGACACGCTGCAGGACTTGAATGATCGACTTTGCCACGCAACTGGATATTCTAGGATTAACCTTTTTGCCAGAGGACAACGGATCAACGTTGCCGGGAAGGGCAATGAGAAGATCTTAAATCTCGGTTTTGTGGACACATGGCTACTAGTTCAAAAGGCTCCGGGGAGCGAAGTGACCCAGCCCATAAGCGAGCCAAGTAGGGACTCTTCAGTCTTCGAGACTACTCTCGTCAACCAGTTTGAAAAGCTGTTTGCTTGCATGGATGGGAATGACACAATCAGTGTAGTGGTGAGAGGACACTCCATCTTAACAAGTGGTTATCTGCTGACACGAATAGCTTTATGATTTCCTGCTGTGCTTTCCCTTTCCGGAGCGGATAGCCCAGTCCGTCGAACTTGATGAAAGTTCCGTTGACGCTCTCTTTCCTCCTGGGAGAATCTTCCAAGCAAAATATGCGGCAGAGGCGCTGAAATGGAGCTTGAAGGAACAAGTAAGACAGGTATGACGAAGACTAAGCATTGCGTTGACCTCTTTGCTAACAAGATTCTCAGAATACCCTCAACGACAGGTTCTTAGGCAATGCGGTGCGGCTTCTTGACCAAGCCTTGCTCAACCCGGTCCTGATCAGTGAGTCGCTTTCGAATACCATGGAACTTCACTTAGCATGTATACTGGTCCACGCCTTGTTGGACTTTCTCAAAGGTATGCAAGCCTTCCAAACTATCAATTTTGATAACCAACCCCTAATGTGAAGTACCAGAGCGCCCTGCCCCGGAGGTCTCGTCTACATACTTCTCCAACGAAGCTCTTCTGGTGGATCGTTTACTCAAAATACTCGCCGTCACCTTGAAGGCAGACGTCGATTTCGCAGTGGCCACTTGCCATTGTTACGCCTCGATTGTGGAAGCATCTTTGCACTCCCGCCGCATTTGGGAGGCTTTTATCGGCAACGCTAACGTGACGGCGTTGCACAAAGCTATCTTGCTTGAAGATTCTCGACTGTGGCTCCGAGAGCAAATTGCCAGGATCATCTCATCCGTCTGCGGCGGAGCCCTCCCTCCATCCTCCGCGATTACCGAATCAGATACTGCTGCTTCGTTCTGGACCATCATCTCCTCCGTTTTACCAGAGGCCGCCGGACACTCTGCTCAATCCGAACAGCTTCTCGAAATTGCAGACCAGATTTTCCGGAAGTACGATGAGAATCACCGGACAGAGGAAGCTCTACGATCGGACTTGGCAACCTGGAGTGAAATGCTCTTAGAGTATGATCACATTGAACTTGTCGGACGTGATGAGACCGATTTTGTCGTTCTCGGATTCACCAAGCTTCTCCTCAGCTGCATCGCCTCGTTGAAGTCCTTCAAAAAGCCGCTGAACTCCGGTTCGCTCGTTGAGAGATTATGGGATAAGTTCCTGTTCGTTCCAAGGGTTGTCGACATGGATGAGCAGGCGCCAAGTCCTTCACTTCCTGTGTTGGAGAGCAAGACGAGAAGAGAGCTGTACGATCTTGTACTTGCTTTGGCAGAGGACCGCACTAGCTACAACAAGCTTCTTGAGCTGGCGAAGGATGTCGGTGAGTAATTCTGTCCGACGCCTGTTTCGTCTCATCACATCCCCGGCAAATGTTAAAGAGCGCAATGATCTCTTTGACGACCGGTGGCTTCTTGTATAGACATACAGATGTGCTTTGGGCCCTCGAGCTGACGTGCATATAGCATTCGACGAAGCAGACATGGCCCTGCGACCTCTCTCCATCGATCGAGCCAACGAGATACGATCATCTACCGGCTATGTGGGCCTATTCAATCCTCGCGCCATATGCTACATGAACTCGCTGCTTACCCAACTGTTCATGAACGTAAATTTCCGGAAGTTCATGCTTGGCCTAAATGTTGCGGACAGAGGCGCCTCTCAGCGACTTCTACACGAAACACAGAGGCTCTTCGCAAATTTACAGAACAGCTACCGCAAAGCGGCGGATCCGCGAGACTTTGCCGCATGTGTCAAAGTCCCAGAAGGCCTCCCAATCGACATCAATGTGCAGATGGATGCCGATGAGTTTTACAACTTGTTATTTGACCAGTGGGAGGCGCAAATGCTCTCGCCGGAGATCAGACAACAATTCCGGTCGTTCTATGGAGGCCAAACTGTGAACCAGATCAAGTCCAAGGAATGCGAGCATGTGTCCGAGCGCGTGGAGAGCTTCTTCGTGGTTCAGTGTGACGTGCAGGGCAAGAGCAATTTGAACGAGAGTCTCCAAGCTTATGTGGAAGGAGATGTCATGGAAGGCGACAATAAATACAAGTGCGAGTCGTGCGGAGGAAAGCTGGTGGACGCTGTCAAACGGTAAGTGCCCACAGACTTGCACATGGACCCAACTAATGCGTTGCTAGTACATGCCTCAAAGACGTTCCTGACAACTTGATGTTCCATCTCAAGCGCTTTGACTTTGATCTCGTAGAAATGCGGAGATCCAAGATCAACGATCTGTTTGAGTTCCCAAGTGTCATCGACATCAGCCCCTTCAAAGTCGAACACCTCAGCGACCCTTCACAGCCGTGTCAAGAGGACATTTTCGAACTTGTGGGGGTTCTTGTCCACCAGGGTACCTCGGAAAATGGTCATTACTACTCGTACATCCGGGAACGACCGTCCCCATCGGGGAGCATGACACAATGGCTTGAGTTCAACGATCGGGACGTCGATATGTTTGACCACCAATCAATCCCGCCGTACACCTTCGGTGGATTTTACGATGACACGTTTCCGCGACAACAGAAGAACTTCAGCGCATACATGCTGTTCTATCAACGCAGGTCTTCCATCCAACAGGACCACAGCGAGTACATGAGATCCCCGTTTTCAGGAATCGCCAAGGTCCCGGTTCCATCCTCTTTGGACAAGACCATCCAGGATGACAATGAAGGCTTCGTTCGAGAGTACAGCCTTTACGATCCTTGCCACACCAAGTTCGCTCGTCAACTTCTCACGAACCTACGAACGATCAATCACGGAACCTGTTCGGAGGATCACCACCAAGAGCTCCAAGCACTCAGCTTCGTGCTCGAATACCTCTGTCAAATGCTATTTCGGGTCAAAAGCACCGATATCTTTGACGAGATCTTTCTCCAACTTCGTAAAACGATGCTGTCATGCCCCACTTGTTGCCATATCGCATTGAAATGGCTCGCAACACAGGAGTATGCGCTTAGCAACACGCTCCTCCAGTGTTTACACCCGAAGGCTCGCTCTCTGATGCGTGCTCTTCTCATCGACGGCCTACAGTTCCTCCGCGAGAAGGATCCTGCGGCTTATGGCATCGAAGGCATGGACACCGATGGCGAAACTGCGCACGCTACTCCCGTCACTGGTATACTTCTTGAAGTTGTGCGGCGACTCGAGTCTGTCGTCGAAGAGTCATATGTAGCCGCCCGCGGCTGGGACGATCTGTATCTTACGTTGTGCCAGCTAAGCAACATGGGGCCCGTGGAGACATCAGTCCTCTTAAGCCAGGGCTTACTGGACTTTTGCTTGCGCATTTTCTGCATGCATGCATCGCCAGATATACGGACCCGCGACCCCGAGATGTGGCGCGTGGTTGAGAAGAAGAAGCGCGTCTACAACCGCATGATTGAGTTCGTGTATACGTTGCTGTCAAAGATGGACATCAATCTTCCCGTTGTTCTGGATAGTCGACGCGTCGATCGGCTCGAAAAGTACGACCGGCACGGTTCCAAGTTCACCCTCTCTCGAGACGAGAGATACATGCTATATCTATGGCATGAAGAGAACCGAGCTCTTGCGGCGCTGGACAGAATGCTCGAGCTGTTCGACCACGAGAAGACCGAAGTCTTCTACCCTGGTGAGGTCCTCCGGTGGCAGCTACAGTCCAAGGATCTACGAATCTTGCGTAACATACACACCACCATATATGAGGGTGTCTCCATGCTCCAGCCTCCAACCTCAGACCCTTACGTGCGAGCAGCGCTTGCATACTGCGAAGCCTGTAATGACCTGGCCTACGTCGAACAGGTCATTGACGCGGTAGCGAAGGCGGCCCACAAGCTTAGGGATCTCGGAGGGCAAGCTACCATTCGATTCTTCCGCGGCCTGTTGCACGCAGAGAACGAGACGATTCTGGAGGAACGGGATGCTGACTTCTTCTATGAGCAGTGTCTTGTGCATTCAAAGAGGTACTCGACTTCATTGCTTTTGTTCGATGACGAAGGTGTACGCAAGGCCACCTCGCAATTCTTGCAGGAGTTGTTCACCAAGTACAAAGATGATGCGCATGCGACTGAGAAGACACTCAGACCCAAATACAGGGCTGTCCGATGGCTGGCTGCGGAGATGTGCGCCAAGATCGCAGAAGAGCACGACCAGAACACATCACGCAGCTACATGCAGCCCATGATCTTGATCTGTAAGATCCTAGTACGGCTTCTGGAACAGCTCCAAGACACAGATGACGAAGTCTTGGAGAACTTGAGGCATCCCAACGATGCAGCAAACGTTCAGGCATACAACTACGATCTGGAGACACAGTTGCAACACTGGGCACTAGATGACGACACCCCGGTTTCTACGGGCGAAGGCTATGAACAATCGGACTATGGCAGTGAGTCCGATATTGGCGATGACATGCTAGCGGACTTGTAAACCGAGAATCTTTGCTAACGTTGATCGCGTTCAACAGAGATCTCGGGCTCTCCACTAAAGGCTGAGAATCAGAAGACGATTTCACTTTGGGTCGAGAGCATGGAGAGAAAAGGCATGCCGATACCGTCTGTGTTATGATTGCGGGCGTTTACTGGGTGATGATTTTCCACTGGGCAGATAGGTACATGGCGCGTTTGGCGCGTTGAGCTGGTGCGTTGAGCTGGCGCGTTGGGCTGGCGTTTTGAAGGGCTTCTTGGAGTCCCGGACACTAATCACGGTTATTTTGCTGCATGGATTGTGTGCGTTTTACGGTAATCCTTGGACTTTTGATGGCATAGCGTCGGCGAGAAATGGGATGCTTTGGGCTATCTCTCTTCCGGTCGATTTGGGATCGGGGCTGATTGATAGACGTATGACAAGGGTGGCAATGCTCACACGGGGTGCATCCTTATTAGCACTCTGCTTAATTTCATCTTCACGGGAAAGTCCGTATGGCTGTTATGAATACTCTCCAATTTTTTCGAGTCGTGAATCATGGAAGTGGTTCGAATTTTCGGCCGAGGATTGCTCTTGCTAAAACATGTGAAGGCGCTTAGGAACACTTCCTATCCATCACAGCATTGCATTGCAAGAAAACTGTGCTGTCCGACCTTGGTGGGTAGTCTTGCGCAGCCTCGTTGCAGTAGCAGCGGTATTGAACGACCGGGTCATGTCTTGATTCCAAGAAGTCTGCTCATGAAGGAGATCCCCCTTGTTCGACTATGAGTACGGGACTAGCTAAACATGTACTCGTATCTCCTCAATTCCGTGCAAAGCTCATATGTTCATCTACCTAAAGACTAGGCTCGAATGAACTAATGCAGGGTGCCTGGGATGAACGATGTCCAAATCAGAACGACACATTGGGATTGATATCAACGATTTTGCGAAAACCCACGCCATTCTTTGAGACTTTACAGTTGAGCGATTCTGGAAAAGCTGTTCGCATAAATCTCTCGATAAAGAGTTTGGGTGTCACACCTGGGACACATTCGATTGATCAACCGAATAGAGGGCTATACCTTCGCGATCGCCCTTTCCTCTACAGCATCTAAGAGTTTGATCAAGGCTTCCATATCCTCCTCATCACACGTCGGAAAGAGAACATCAATCGTATTCTGACCCCCCATCCTAAAACTGTATTTCCTTACCGGTCCCTCCGGTGGATCACCATACCTCGGCGCCACAACCCAATGATCGTCTCCCGCTATCCACTCAGAACGCTGGAACATATAATACCTTCCCCAAAGGCATTTGTTCACCATCTCGTACCGGTCCTCAAACATAGTCTGCCTACGCCAATCACCGCGCCCCATCGCAAAACGTCCTAGATGGGGCAGCGACGTCTGGAACCGAGGAAGCACGTGGTGCCAGCGGATGGATACTTCTTTGAAGTAGTGGCCGTCGCCAAATCGATTAGTCCACAGATTGGGCAAATCGGGCCAGTACAGCTTAATTTGCTTGTCGCTCATCCTCAAGGCCGTGACGATGGGGCATTCGTCTAGTATCAGTTCTTCTAGTGTTGAGCCGTGGGAGAGCAGCCAATCGATCTGCCACTCGTGCACAATCGTCCAGTTTCCCAACGCTAGACTCTTCAGTGCAGGGAAATGTATGCCGCGCAGATCGCAAAAAGGCCAGAATCCCCAGTGCATTTGGCCGGCATAAAGCGTCAGGTGTGTGAGCTGTGACTGCAATGGCTTCAGCCATTGCCCCGGAAGACTGACCCTGAAGAAATTCTGGCAGCTCTCGAAATCGATGTTGTTCTCTGGAGCACTTTCGTCGTCCTCCGTGGCGATCTGGAGGTGCAATCTCTTCACTTTTCCTACCACTGCCTGAAAGGCCTTCGAGTCATAGACGCTCTTATCGGTTCCATCCTGAAGATTTTTAATTGACAAGCTCTCCACATGTACGCCCGGCTCCTTTTCCTCCCTCAATCCCGCGAAGAACGAATTCAGAACGCTCATCCGGAAATGTCTCGACTCTGCCACTTCTGCCCCATACCTGTCCCAAGAACTAGGCATCGAACAAGCTCTCGAGAATTTCAACTCTACTTCTTTCAGGCGGGGAAATTTAGAAACGCTGAGCATCACGTCTTTGAAAGATCTTAGGAACTTGGCTTTCTCCTCGTGTCCTCGGTCATCATCCAGCGGGTCTTCGGACGTATTGAAAATGGCTCTTCGAACGAGCAAATTCAGCCTCGCATCATTGAGAATGTGTGAGTATTTTTCGGCGCTGCCGTCTGTGGGCAGGAGATTGACAGTGCTGAAGAGGCTTTCAGTTGCTAACGCCAGGGCGCTCTTGTTGACGACGCGAAAGCTTTTCAGCGTTGCAACGTCGAGGGATTGGACGCATTGTCGTTGGAGTTCGAGAGGGAGCTGGAAAAACATCGCGGGCACAAATCTTTGTTGTTGCGAAGATCTACACTTGCGCAGTGCGTTATATTGGAAGGAATCCTACGGCTTGGTGTGGCAAGGTGGTTGGTCCATTCTGCAACCGAGGTTGCTTGGATCACCAAGAAGAGTAAGGAGACAACTACATGGATCTCAACAATGAAGGACACTCTCATCCAAATAGGAGAATAGCCATTGAGTTGGGCTCCAGCTTCTCGTGAAACACAAACATTATTATCGGCCAAAAAACTCCGTCTTAGCCACGACCCACACCAAGTCCCCGCCAAGCATATTTTGGCCATTCGCAACTCTACCCGACCTGAGTTTGACTTGACCCTTAATCATTTAAACTCTAGTCACGAATCAAGCTTTCCGTAAGAGTTAGCGCAGCGCTACTTCTAGATACGTATTGTAGTAAGCCTATATGGTGAAGTAGGCTGACGACCCCGCTTAAATCATCTACGATACCCGCAAAGGCGGCGCGAACATCCGCAAGGATTCAGCGGTTGCGACCTAATTACGTAGGTACCTGTAGAAGGGCTCACAGTATCTTCTTAACGAAGTCTAGATAAATGAGAGTCCGTACGTACCGTACCGTAAGAATATGTTGTGGATACACGGACAGCAAGCAGCGATGGAGTCATAGCCGAGACGAATTCGACGCTTGGAACGCGAATTCCACACAAAAGAAACCTAGTCTAGCACCTTGGTGCGTAGAAGAATTTGAAAGGGATCTATTTAGCCAGAAGGACATTGTTGGTGGCGCCTAACGAGGTAGATGTTTGTTTGCACGTACCTCGTCCATCTCAGGCGACCCCTCAAAAGATCTCTGCTACAGCGAATAACACGAGGATGACGTTGTTGGCACCATTGGCAGTATGCTACAAAAGATCGGCTAGCACGGACGTGGCAGGTGATGGAGGAACACTGAAGGTACAACCACCGGATCTTAGGCCGTCTTTCCTTTCCGTACGGTAACAGATTATCCGTTTCGTACGGTAGAGGAACCGACTTCCACCAACGCAGTACTGAGGCACTGAGAGCATTCAAGCTTGAGATGGAGGAGAGATGTACCACATACACGCATGGAAGCCTATATAAAGGGTTCTTGTGCCCTGCAGTCCTCTCCCATCATCAACTCAAAAACACCTACATCTACACAACACGCATCACTCTCCCACTATCAAAATGAAGGTCACTTCCATCATCTTCTCCGCCGTTGCGATGCTCGCCGCAACTGTCGCCGCAGCTCCCTCTCCTGAAGCTGCTGCCCTTGATATGGGAGCCACCTTCGACTCTCTCAACAAGCGATACTGCTGCAAGCCGTCGGGCTGCTATGGCACTGATAGTCCTTGCTACGTAAGTGAACGCCTCAGTCAGAAATGTCTGCAAGTAGGAGGATTCTGACACAATGCAGCAAGCTGGCTACTGCTGCTAAGCGCAGCGGACTGCTACTCACACGGTTCCCTCGCACCACGGCTATAGCGACCGAATTGCGGAAACAGGAATCTGATCGTACAAGTTTTAGCACCCGGGGGAAATTGGCATGGAAGCAGTCGGATGGTTTCCTTGTCATGAGTTAGCAATTAATGTATCTTGGGTGCTCAATGCGATCTTGGTTCAGCTTCCTATTGCATCTGTTATTGTGAACCATTATGTTTTTCCCCCTCGATGTTTGCCCGCTTTACTCAAGCGTGGATAACAGCTGACTTCGTCCATGGATCGCCAGCGTTAGCGGATTGCAAACCAAAGATTGCATTACTATTCTCTTACACCAGGTCGAAAAGGTTGATGCAATCGCCTTATCCGCTTTGCGCTTCCAGGACCACCTCCCTGAAACCCTTACTGGTTGATGAGATATCATCGACGTGCTCGTGGCAGAAAACGTTACCAAGACTTCGTTGCGCATGTGACGTCAGTGACGGTTTCGTCCTGGGATAGCGTCCAGTTCCTAGCTTGAGTAGTATATACTCCACATCTACAATGGACAGATGTGGAAGAGAATAGATCGGTATGTTGCATAACACCTGGAGCATTGCCGCTAATATATGGATATCGGACTGAACAAGAATAGCGTAGTGCGTGGGGGCGGCCTTCTCGACGGAATGGGGAAGCCACCACCTACCTACCACGACTGTACAGCTCCGCTTCACTCATAAGGTCTATAAGCAAGCATGTTCTCCACTAGAAACTAACTGTAGCAGCCGTTCGACAGTCCGCGCATCCAACTACTTTAGAAGCCAGCGCGGACATCGGCGCTTTCAACATAGTACGAGGCGTAACTGGAAGAGCCCAGAAATTCGGGCTGATGTCCGTCCGAGGACGTTAGAGTCTAGGGATATACAGGTACTTTGAGCGTAGTGTCCAGCATCGCCCAATACATCAGCAACGGATCGTAAGACATGTGTGATGGTCAAATGACAGCACCCGCAGCCACCTTAACAAGTCGGTCGGGAAAGCTAGCTCTCATCAACAAGTTTGCAGCAATCTTTGATTGCGGGTACGATTAAATTGGTATTTGGAAGAAGGGTACACCAGGGCATATATAACCGGAGCCTAATCAAGTTAGCGAGTGCTCTTCTGATTGGCCTTAGTGTAAGACCTACATCCTCCGCACTACCTTTGATTAATCCGCTTACTAGTTTGAGGTACGTCTAGGCAAGGAATTGGAATTTCTGACTTCGTATGTACCTACCATAGGGACCCATTTCCCGAATAGAGGTGGATGCACGGGACGACTTGTCTTTCGCGACAATAATCGAGCAAGAGCGATATAGATTTGGAATTCCAGACCGTGGAACCTATTTTCTCACGGACTAAACAAGGTCGACCTAAAGAACGTCGTCAGATACAAATACGAGCTTCAAGTCGTCCAGAGCGCTTCCCTGTCTAGGTTTTGTCTCACGCCTTCATCGCTATGGGTCCCTTCCGCCTCACTGCAGTGCTTTTCCTAGCAGCCAGCACCTATGCCATTACCATTCCCTCAACCCCTACATGGCCCGCAGGCCGCTGCACTGACAAATCTCTCACCATCCCGTCTTGGATCCTCTCTCGATACAAAGTCGCGGGTGGGACCACCACCTTTGTGGTCAATAACCGCGCCACAGACCCGGATAGTTTGAGTGCGACCATTACGTGCTCCCCAGGGAAAAGCCAATGTCAGTCCTCGGCGGGTGGCGCTGATATAAGGGCGACTCTTACGGCGGGTTCCGATGGTCAGCTTGTGGTTGGTATTAGCCAGTTTTGGACCTGCGGAGATGAAGGGGACCAGTAAGATTGCCTTACTGTGGGCGCAGTAACCGCGCGACTGACAGTAGAGTTAGGGTTATCTTCACGGCGAGTGGCAGAACAGAGATTACCTCGTGCTCAGGCACCGACTGCTCATCACCGATCACCTACCTCGTTCAAGGCACCCTGACTCTACCCGTCCCACTCACACCAGCTCAGCCAAAACCGCCAACAGGCTTCGATGCACCCGCCTGTGCTGATGTTGGCGAAAAACAGTGGACCGTTTCAGGAGGTATGTTTCCCCAAGACTAGGGTACAAAACGCGTCGTAAGAGCAAGACACCGGGGGGTTGGCACTACGTGCTGAGACTCTTCCGGATGAGCTGGGCAGACGACTACTTCGTATCGCAATCTTGAGATATTACCCCATTCTCTAAAACACCATGACTAACGACATGCCAAAGTCGAGTACAAAAACTACACCCGCGGCCAATGCAAACAATGGTACGACCCCGACAAAATCTGCATGGACAACAACGCAGGAACCTTTGAATCCAAAGGCCAGTACCTCACTCTCAACGTGACCAACAACGCCATATCGCATGAAGTTCAGTGCGCCTTCACACCTACATACAATAATTGGAACATCCCCACCCCACTGCGCTGCACTGGCGGAAACTTCAACGAGATCACGCTAGACATTACATGGTCTGGTTCGGGGCCAAACAACCAACTCAAAATCGAAGAGCTATGGTACTGCCTCGAGAACCCAAAAACCAACAACAGTCCCACCGTCATCGTAGCAACAGGTAGTACCTCGCTCGCACTAGCTTGCGAATCACACCCCGGCATCACCGGCGGCGCAGACGACATCATAACCATATGTACCGACCCCACACCCTCGCAAACCCTCTCCGGCGCCCAAATCGCAAAAGAAACCCTACCCCCTTTCTCCCTCATCGTAGCGTATCCCACGCACGCCGGCTGCACCTTCGACAGCGTCGTAAACCCTACGTTTTACTACACCCCCTATTATTTCCAAACCAGAGCCGACGGTACACTCTCGCGCTTCAACGTCGATCTCAACGGCCCCGGCTTCGCAAGATTCGGCATCTACCAGAATGTCGCTATCTCCGGGTCAGGCGCAGACACCATGTACACATGCGCCTCTTACTTCGATGGCAATCCTAAGGAGCGGCATTGGAAGTGCACCTACACCTTCAACGCCAACACTAAAATCATCACGCAAGATAAAGTGTGGGAGTGCAGAGACAAGAATGCAGCCGCGCCGTTGTACTTTGAGGGTACGGGAGAATTCGACTTGGGCGTGAATCCGCGCTCGAGTTGCAGTTCGCCCGGTCCCAACCAGACATATTGTTTGTGGCACAACATCCCGCCCATTCCGTATGATATTCCGAAGGTGACGGTGAGTACGGTGAATGTTTTGCCGCCGGATTACGGACAGCTGCCTCCTGCTGCTGTTGCAATTGCGCCGGTGAAGACTGTGAGGGAGAATGGAGTGTGGAAGCTGGCCAAGCAGGAATAAGGGATGCGGACACGTGGTGAGAATCTATCATGTCGACTACTGCAGCTCGCGACTCCCAACCTTTCAGCAGGAGAATTGTCAGTCTTTGGTATCTAAAAGGCGCGAGAATTTCTACAAGTCGTGAACCTCTAAAAGTGTACATCGCGTGCTCAAAACGCTGCGTTTTCGCTGTATATGTGTCGCCCGCTTGTAGCGACCAGAAGCCATGCAGACATAACCGAAATTCGACCTCCATGTGTTGGTACATATAAATAAGAGTGCGACAGTAAGATCTGATCTTACTTAGGATGTATTCTCCTCATCCTCAGCATCTCTGCTTCTCGAAGCGCCATGCGGTTCTAAATCATCAAGATAAACTAATCACCATTAGCAACTGTTCGGGTATATGTAGATTGCGAAGGGATGTAGAACTTACCGTGCGGTCTTATAAACCAACTGCATACGAATGCAATTCCAAAAGTAACCGATAAACACACAAATACCGCTTGACTGTACTTCCCAACCGTAGCACTATATATGCCATTGAAGATCGTAGGTCCCAACACTCTCGCAAAAGCGTGCAGAAGTCCTGTAGCCCCCAGCAACTGTCCGACTCGGTCCGGAGGCACATGTTTCGTTAGAGCCGAGCCGAGTGTTGGTGATCCGATACCGCCGATGGCAGCGATAGCTCCGGATAGGATGAACACGGATCCATCCCTGGCTAGCGCGTAGCCCAAGAAGCCGAGCATCTCAAAGAATACTGCAACGCGTATGATAGAGAGATCGAAAAGATCGGAGCCAGAGTTCCGTTGATTCTTCGTACCATTTTTGCCGCGGACGAGACGAGAAATGAGCGGTAGGAGGACGAGCAGCGCGATAACGCGACAGCTGTTCACGATACTGACGTAGCGGCCAGATTCCAGCTCTTCCCAATTAAACTCGCTTCGCACGTAGACGACAATGACGCCCATTGCGCCCATAGCGACACCGAACATGATGGTATCTACAGCGGCGAGCAGGAACAAGTTCCAGCGGAGGGCACTGCTCGTACCAGGACCGGTAGGCCATAAGATCTTCAACGGCGCAAAAATGTTGATGCCACGGAGCTGGTTGATCCAGTCCGAGGCTGGGCCTAGTCTTTCTCTCTCTTCGCGGTACTTCTCGTGAGCTGATTCCTGGCGTGACTTTGACAGCGACTCGGGAATGATGAAGGCGAGGAAGACCACGAAGATGACATGGCAGGCTAGCGCCATGTAGAAGACAAGTAGTACGGCTTCGGTCTTACCAACGTACTTTGTGCGCGCGTTGATCACGTAGCCGGCTATTATAGGTCCGACCGCGATTCCGGTAAAGAGACATGCATGAAAGTATCCAAAAGCTACATTGCGTTTCTGCGGCGGTGTGCAATCGGTAGCATACGAGTGCGAGATGGCCATGCCGACGATGAAAGAGCCACAAAGCCCATCGAGGGCATACCCGACTAGTATCCAGTTTACATGAACAGTTCCTGGATACTTTGCAGCAAGGATGGTCAAGACTTCACCAGCCAGTGCACCAAGTGTGGTAAGCACGAGAAGCTTTCTTCGACCATGGCGATCTGAGAGCGCCCCAAGCTTGGGGCTTGTGAATGCCGAGAGGATACCGGAGCAAAGATTGCCATAAAGAAGGAAGAGAGATGCGCGGGCAGAAATAGCGTCTGTTCGACAGCGATCGGGCTGCTGGCCTGGGTCCATCGGGCCGCTTATGGGATCTGGGTCCTGGGAGGCGTAGTACTCTTCACACACCAGATCCATGATCAAGTTGATCTTGGGGACGACAATGGCACCGAAAGCCAGTGTAAAGAGCAGAAAGGGCGGGAGGAGCCAGTATATCTGCCAAGAGTCAGACTTGCCGTCTTGAATCGCAACGCGAAGGTGTGTACCGAAGGCTTCTTCCACCAGGGGAGCCCGCGAAGCTCTGCATGGCCGAACCATTCCGGCTCACGATTCTCTCCACGACCATCCGCGCTATCTCGCCCATTGTAGACGTTTCCAGTACCACTGAGCAGTGGAGCCTGCTCATCCACCTCTGGGGTTGGCGAAACCCGCTGCAATCTGGACGTCGAGCCATTGTGACCGCTCCTATGACGGTCCCTGATCCCCTGCTCAAAGTCTACCTCTTGCGCAAGAACGGCATCGTTGGAGTCAGCCATGACAGCGTAGGGAGGCAACGTAGACCGCTGTCGTAGCTGGTCAAGGTCGAGTTCGGGATTGAGGAGATCGCGGGGAGCCGCCGTGTGCGACGGGTTGTGGGAGGCTTCTCGTCAAACTTGCGGGGTCATCGCTTTCTGTTCACCACGGTCAGACATTCCATCCACGAAATGCTGTGCGCATAATCACGAAAACAGATCTGCACGGTGCCAATGGACATCGCGCTCGCGCTCGCGGTCAGCTTACCAAGCCACGTCTTCAAAATGTCCAACAGTCACTCAGAGCCGAGGGCGCGGTATGAAGCGCGGATGCAGTTGCGTATGGTAGCAAGAAAGCGACGAAGTATCGAGGGAAAGCGATAACAGTTTCGTCCGCAGCCCTAGTCCGCCAGGGAATATGACACACGTCGTCCGTGTGGTATTGGCCGCTAGCATCATGACGTTATCATCAATTCTCAAAGTCGCGTCGGCGATTTGCCAGGATCCGGCACCGAAGGCACTAAGCCTAAAGTAGCCACCCGCCTTTCTTCAACCTTCATTCTGAGTTCCAATGCTCTTCCACGACAATTCCAACAATGCAGCCGAAACCTTGCGCTTGGCCAACTACCATCGTCTACCAAGCCCCCAATGGCTATAAAGCTCCATAGTGCTTCGTAGACTCGTCGGAAATCGGAACCGTACGGACGAATATGGGCCCAAGACCAGCACGGGGGGACCGGCGATAAGCCGACTATCGAAAAGAACCGTCAAAGGGTATTCACACCAAACGGAGGCCTTCATAACCTGAGCATGCAAACGTAAAATCCTGGTTGAGAACAAAGGGGGAGGTAGAAGTCGGCCTCTTATATCACGTAGACGTTGCTGAGCGTGCACATATTTGTAGCTGCGTTCTGTGGTTGCTGCCTGATCGAAGGGACGTCTGACTAACGACCACCTGACTTCAAACTACACCAAAGGCGTCACAGTAGCTATACCCTTCCTACCATCGACCTCATCATATCGACAACATCTTCGTATTATCTTCAGTACTCGTGACCTCGTCGACATCAACTGAGGTTGATGTTGTAATCGCTCGGGCTGCTCCTCATACCACGACACACTCCTTGTAAAGACAATGGTATTCACAGGTGCAATACTCAGAGATGTTTGCCGGCTCCTTCCATCGAACTCATCGTTCCCGAGCCCTCGATCATCTGGCGTTATGTCGGATATGCGTTGGCGCTCCCGAATGCTACGTACGCTGAGCGGACCTGCTCTTGGACTGGTCGTATTATCAGTACAATCGCGCACAGGTATTCCACAGAGTTCTTTTGCTGCGACAACTCGTCGAAAGTGCTGGGTACAGCCCGTAAGAAGGATGAAGAAATAAAAGTCCGCGCTAAGGCGAAGTGGGGAATCTGCTTCGTGAGTAAGACGCTCCATGTGATGCACAAATATGGAGGACAACCGACGAACTCGTCGGATATTTTGTCCTTCCTCATTAGACATGTCACAGGCTATCCAAATGAGAGCCATTTTCCACAAAGTTCCCACAACGCAACGCTTATGCAAGACATCATTCTCCATCCAGCCGCAAAAGACGGTGAAGCCACCGCCAACTCAGCTCTGCTGAGACTTCTCTAATTTCTCTAGTATCCTCCCTTCCATTTTTGCGACATCACGCTACACATCACACCCTTCGCATCAGCTGCGTACATCGGTCGCGTTCACCCGCTCAAGGCAAAAAGTCTCACGACCTGCTCGTCGTATCACCCCGTCAGCGACGCGTAGCGTGATGACAGTGGAGGCGATACCGAAATTCTGACACCTCGAATGTCGCCGCATGGGTTGCCTTTTGTTTGCTTCTTCGCCCCTTGCCCCTTTGGTCTCGTGGCCGACGGGGTCATATGACGAGGTACATGCGTGAAGCCGCGGTATCTGCTGTAGTTGCCTATAACGGTGGAAAGTGCTAGGATGTGGCGGGGCCGATCGTGAGCCGTCAATCTCCGGCCGCAACGGTTTTTAGGCAGCAGGGCTGAGGAGAACTGTCCCTCGCTATGTGATCTTGTGATACGGTACGTCCTTCTGGTCCTTCACGGGTACACTCGAGAATGGTCCAAGGAGAGCTGTGACTGAAACTTGGCGATATGCTGATATCATGATTAGATCTCAGCCCCACGATGATCTTGATTGTGGTGTTGTGTGGTGAACAAGACGAAGAAGCAAAGACATGTCCGGCGACGTCAGCGTGATGCTTACACCTCCACGGCCTTGTCACCATTGCCCTTCACTCGTACCCCTTCAAGAACTCACCGACGAAGACCGTCATGGCTTCAAAATGATGTTCACATGATGGCTCCACTGCACACCCACCCACATCGTTATCACCTCCTCGTCACCCTGTCATCACCCATCGATGGTTCAATTCGCCAGAGAAAAGTAGCCATGCGTATCTATAGAGATTCATGATAGGCCAGATACTAGTCCCGAAAGTGTATCGTTTTAGGCACTTGGTGGTGTGTCGTTTCGCAAACCCCGCTTCGATCGCACACATAGCGCACGGGCCTCGACAGCAACATGGCGAGCCGTAGGCCGCATGTACGGTCAGAAGGCCACCAACAGGACACGGGAAATGCTACATGGGTTCGGGAATTTGCTGACGCCATGCCGCCTTCGTCCCTCGAACAGGAACAAGCAAGAAAGGACGAAGCGCGCTTGGGAAGCGAGAAACGGTTGCCTTGTTTTGCCTTCTTTTTGAACTCAAAATTGAGTTGAACACGTTGGCGCCATGGAATCGTACATGACACCGGCATGCAGGTAGAAGGCCCAAGGCTATGTGTAGCGGGTGTGCTGCACGAATTGTATTGATATTGTGCCGAAGATTAGTTGCTGATAACGACGTAGAAAAGAGGCATTTAGACCCCAGATTGGCCGCAAGGCTGGGTCTTTTGTTCGCCCCCAAACTTCCGGTGAAGATGTGCCGGGTAGCAGTTCTCGCTAAGCATTTCATGGGCACGGAGCACATCCGCCGTCGGTACTGGCGGGTATGCAACTTGTAACAGAGGCCGCTCGCAAGCCGGAGACTTTTTCGATCCCCACCTTACTTCTGTGTCCCTACTCTTAGAAGTCTGAGATCAAACAACGTTCCTGATTCGTTGCAGATAGAGTAGAAAGCGGAGAACGCATGCAGGCACACGTGTTTCGACAAGGGCCGTCGTTCACAGTCTGCATCGACGATGCGAGAGGGACGCCTTGTTTTGAAGTTCTTCTCTTGAAGACAGGAAAAAGTTGGGCAACGCGTCAAAGAGATTTTTCGAGAGCGAGGAGGAAGTAGCCCACGTCTAAATGCAGAAGCCGGTGGGGAGAGACAGAAGGACGTACTTCCAGTATCGTGAAAGGTGTTAGTTGAAACAGTCCTCCATTTCCGGCTGGGTACAGGTGAGAACTGCTTACCCCAGCCTGCGTGTGTAGTCTGGGACATGCAAGGCTTACATTGATGCATCTGATTACCCCGCTGACTATCCGGCTGGCCGGGATTGCAGTCTTTGGATGAAGTGGCCTTGATCGGTCAGCGCGCCGGTCATCTGTAACTCTATGGAAGTTGCATAATAGCGTCTCGCTTGAGGCAGATCGAAGTCCAGCAGCCATTGCTATGAAAAGATTGCTGGGGTGAGGGCGGCAGACGATCGAGGTCTGCGTGAGAATCCGACTTGCCTTGTTGAATGCCTTGTCGAAGTACTCAGGCCATAGTGATTAGAGTATGCCTAGATCGATGAACACGAAGCGTTGAACCGACCTCTGTCCGGATTGTATCGCGACAACAAAGGCTAATACCTCGGCTAGTAATTGAGCTGGTGGAGTCTTCCGAGTTTGATGAAGCCTGCCAAATTGGACCTCGTTCTCTCGCACAGCTAGCCGCTTTACCGAGCCGGACACATGGCTGAGTAAGACGCTGTTGTTGGAAGCAGCCTTTGGTAAACTCTTTCGTCACTTCGTATAGCGTTGACTGAGCTATGCCAACGGTTCAAAAGCCAGCGAGGACCATCTTACGCGGCTTTCGCTTTGAGGGCCGCTGGCGGCTTTGGGGTTTCGCCCCGAACATGCACAGGTGAAGCAAGACCACATGGAGTGCTATCATACGTCCACGCATAGCGATATGCTGTTGGGCTGCAGAGGTCGCAGATATCCACCTCCAAGTGTCACGTTTTCGGGAGCGAAGGGGCGCTGCCTCTGCAAGGGCAACGAAGTCGGAAGACGTCGAAAACTGTGGAACGGTATCCTGGACTCATAGTGTCGTGGAGGACTGGGCACCGACATGCATAACGCGGTACGCCATTTGACCGTGTTTGTAAGGGTGCATTCTCGTTCGGGCTCCTACTTGGTTGTTGCTACAGGAACGATCGGAGTCTAGCTAGCCCGGATGCAGCCACTCGAAATAGTCTGCGCTGACATGTCGGTGAAGTTTGCTGCTCTCGGTGATGGGGGGTTTGCCTAGCTGGAGTTCGGACCGTAGCACAGGCTTTCATGGAACACCTGTCAGTCTCATATTGCATTGCTGCTTCAAAGGAGTAGAGGATGCGAACTTGCTAGTCTCCGGATGAAGTCATTTCCTGCGCCTCTGGGGCGTGCGCACTCTCGATTCTAAATGTAGAATCGATCGATGAAAGGACGATATGTTCTGAAACGGTTGGTGCCTGACTGCACGCGTATCGCTGCGGCTGTGCGAGGAACTGGGCCGCAAACACCCGAACAAGCTCCTGAGAGGCCGCCCTTATTTGCGCGACAGCGATGCTCACAAGGCGACGGGAAAGTGGAAGCTGAAGTCGGGCAAAAAGGAGCAACCGGTTCGACGAGAGTCAAGCTCAGGGTCGTGGCCAATTTAAGGCTGCTAGCCGTCAGCCTCAAGCTTGCGCGGCTGCTGGCGACTGGATGAGCTCAGACAAGCTGATCAACGACAGACAGCGGTGAAAGTAAGCAATCTCCCAGGGCCGTAGTTGAGATGCCGCATGGATGCGTCCAATGCCGATGGGCAAAACAAGGCAATCCATGGCTGAGCATGATCGCTTCACACCACCGTACGCGGAATGGTGGCGTTGACGAGAGTCCTCCATGGCGGATCGCTTGTCTTGTGGATCTAACGAGATGCGGCTCTTGTGGATCAAGGATATAAGAAGGCCGCTGCATATCTGCCTAAAGGTGGGCGCAAACGTTATGGGGCATGGAACAAGCATTGGTGATGCAGAGCTGCGCTGTGGGAGGCCGCCTGCGACGCGGACGCTCGGGCCATGTTGCCTGCTGCCTGCTGGGCTGCGAGAGTGCGAACCATTGATAGGAGCCGCAACCTCGCCATGCAAGATAATACACCTACCTCTCGCTCTCGAGGCTCACCCCATTTTACAGCCGAACGACCGCGTTCACCTGCACGTCAAGCTCCCGCTATCCTTGTCCGACGTTGCGTGCGTGGACTCGTCCAAACTAGTTCGTCCGAGCCGGCACATACGTTGGGCGCAGACTCGTCACCGAGCACCCCCCACCCACCCCCCTCTTCTTCCCTCACTTTTCCTCCATTTGCGCCCCCAAACCCGCGCGCACTTTGCTCGATCCATGCTCCCGCCTTCGACCCGTTCCAGACCGAGCCAATAGCTTGATTGGGCGCTAGTCCGCTTGCAAGCCACCTGTTCACTCTTTCGCGCCAAGCCTGGTTCAAATGCCAGTAACAGGAGGCCGGGCCAGTGTCTACCGTTGCATACGTCGTCTCAACGTCTACAGGAACTGTTGTTGTTGCAAGAACTGCCGCCCTCGAAATGACAGGCAATGTCGACCTTCATACCCGATATGTGACGGCCTTGCGGAGACAGACAAAGACGGCTGAGCCACCGCCCCCCGACGCCTTTTCCTGTCCCTATTGCAGCCACCAAGGACGCATATTTCAAACCGACGACCAGCTTTACGACCATGCCACTGTGGAACATGCCTCGATTCTGCAGTCCATGGCCCCAGACCAGGCCCGTGCTCAGCTGCGCGATGCGGCTCTGCGGATGTAAGTCATAGCGCCTAGCGTGAAGCCTACTCATCAGGTGTCTGACCACCACGTGCAGGAAAGGCGTGGCCGATCAGTCGTCGGAAGCAACCGCTGGAGGAGGTTCCACTCCCGACATCACCACCCTGTCGCTGGACACTGCCAAGGGTCGGCAGTCTCCATCCGGAAGGAAGAGGCCTGCCGAATCGGACTTGCATGCTCCTCGCGGCAAGGCCCCAGGCCATGTCGAGATCTATGACCCAGACTTTGAGCGACACATTCCCCATGTCGTCCCGGAACGGACACGGCCCAAGCCAAAGGACCATCGCTTGTTCGATCCCTCCAAAGCTTCCAAGTCACGTGGTACCTCATCCCCTCGTCCATCCACTACAGAGCCATCAAGTGAGTGGTCATTGGATGCAAACCACAGCTCAGCCCATGCCCAGCAACCCGCTTCATCGCCAACGCGTACGCTACCTAACAGAGGCCCAGCGGCCCAAACCTACACTGCCAAATCAACAGCCTCTGCTGCCCCTCATCGCCAACCAGGAATTATCGAGATCCAGAAACCTGATCAGCGCTACCCAGGCCTGCTCCTCCAACCTGACTCTAGGCCCATATCACAGGAGCAATTGTCGTCGGAAGTAAAGTCCATCTATGCGGGTTTAACAATGGTGGAGACAAAGTGCATCCATGTAGACCGAGCCCAGGCCGCTGCTCTGCAAGATGATTCGGAGTCCAACACTAAACTCGCAAGTGATCATTGGCAGGCGCTTATTGCTCTTCACAGAACGCTCCTACACGAGCACCATGACTTCTTCCTCGCCTCGCAGCATCCTTCGGCCTCTCCCGCGTTGAGGCGGTTGGCAGCGAAGTATTCGATGCCTGCGCGAATGTGGAAGCATGGAATTCATTCTTTCCTTGAGTTGCTTCGTCGACGGTTACCAGAGAGCATAGACTACATGCTTGCTTTCATATATCTCGCTTACCAGATGATGGCTCTCCTCTACGAAACTGTTCCTGCGTTTGAAGATACCTGGATCGAGTGTCTTGGGGACCTGGGCCGGTACCGTATGGCAATCGAGGATGAGGATATTCGGGACCGTGAAACGTGGGCTGGTGTTGCCCGCTCTTGGTACAGCAAAGCTGCCGATAAGAACCCCTCCGTTGGTCGACTGTACCATCATCTAGCGATCCTGGCTCGACCCAATGCGCTCCAGCAGCTATACTATTATGCGAGGTCTCTAACCTGCGTCAAGCCGTTTCCTAGCGCACGGGAGTCCATCCTGACACTTTTGGATCCTATCCTTGGCCGCTCGAATGCTTCCTACTCGCATGCTTTACCAATTGATACAAGCTTCATCCAAGCCCATGGCGTTCTGTTCGGGAAGGTCTCAGCTGAGAGGTTTGAGGATTCTAGGTTTGCCTTCCAGAGCCAACTGGACAACCATATTGGCCGTGTGACGGCGAAGTGGAAGGAACAGGGTGTCCACATCGCTGTCACTAACATTGCAGGGTTGTTTGACTATGGACACAAGGATTCTATCCTGCGGCAGATCCTTATACTGCATGACAAGGAAAAGAACCGCCCGGCCAGTATATCATCCCAGTCCGATGAAGAGAACCGATCTCCCTCCCCAGCCGAGGACCCGTCTCAAAATTCTATGACTGAACTGGAGGTTCCGGCCAAACTGGATGCTTTGGCAGCAGATTTCACCTTCTCTCGGGCCTACCTACTAACTATGACGACCCTCTCAATAGTCCTCCGCCGCATTGGCGACAAGAACGTGCTTCCTCACGTCCACGTTGTCCTCTCGTTCCTTTCCAGTCTTGCAACCAACAAATACGTTGCCCATCTTATCGACCACGCTCCTTGGACCGAAATCGTTCTTTTCCTCAATACGTTACTTAAGTCGGAGAGGCCAGAGCAGATCATGCCGGGCACCGTGTTCCCCACGGATCAATCCGACAACCTGCCTCTGCCCGAGGATTATCTTATACGTGGTCAGATTTGGAGCCAACATTATTTCCCAGAGAACTGGTTTGCGCGAGAGCATGATGAGGAAGACCGCTATCTTGAGTTAGCCAGCACGATCAAGGCACGGACCGAGAGAGTTTTGCACCTAGGCCACCACCTGTCTACCGTGAGTACAAGTTGCGGTTCTCCGCTGTGGTTTTCTGACTCGTCTAGTTTGATCGCTGGATTTCTTACGACTCTGACTCTCATACGTTTTCTGTCCTCGACTCTGATAGCTCTTCTGAGTGAAACGCCCCCTTATACGTTATCGATCACCAAGTCCACCGGTCCGGCGCCTCAGAACAAGCGCTACACACGCTACCCTCTAGCCATGTTCGCATTCGCTGCACTGCGTCCATTTCTCGAGCTAATAGCTGAGCGAGCGAGAGGCATATGCAACGATCGCGATAGCAAAGTCGTGAACTGGGGGGGGGGGGGGGGGGGAGGGAGAGCGGCGGGAGAGG
>Ga0247733_1000094_pt1 | contig 135333 bp, 123 predicted proteins | sample UWRJL043104R2_FD_180932 | JGI IMG/M metagenome (GOLD analysis project Ga0247733, IMG submission 180932) | Plant litter microbial communities from Arlington Agricultural Research Station in Wisconsin, United States - UWRJ-L043-104R-2 | ecosystem: Environmental > Terrestrial > Plant litter >... | reverse complement strand
AATTACGTCGTCTTTTAATCGATTTCGACGCTTCGTAATAAGTACTCTAGCTAAACTAAATATCCTCTCTAGTTCGGCGCTTATAGTAGGGATAGTAAAGATATTAATTACTATACGGGATAGTCGGGGCTACCGCTTAACGATATAACTACTAAGCTAGTACTTAATAGGGCTTATTATAAGGGGTACCTACTTCTCTCCTAGATACTCTATAAGCTCGTCTTTGCCGCTTAAGCTTTTATTACTCCGGCTAGTCTAAAACGCGCGCATTATATAGATCTAGTAGTTAGTACTTAACTAGGTAGCCGGTAGTAATATCCCTAATCTCTATAAGGAAGCTTATAGTGGAGAAGCTTATAAAGGGGCTTATAAGAGTAAGGGTAGCTTCTTATAATTATATTCCTAGAGCTTCTCTACTTACTTTTATACCCGGGCTATCTAGCTCTTATAGTAGTTACCCTATTATAATTTAATATATTAAAGCTTTAACTAGAGATTAAGGATTAACGCCGCTATATATATAGGTAAGCTATTAAGCTTCTTATAATAGTTATTAGCCTTTTCCTAAGCTCTTTAAATTATACTAGCTATAACGTCGTCGCCCCTCGCGGCGTACAAAGCTTAGGTCGTCTTATAGTAGCTAAGGATAAATTCTATTAATAGAAAGGCATGGCTAATATTAATAAAGAGTCTCTACCTACTATAAGGGTTACTTTATAGTTAAAGGGTAATATTAGTTAATAGGGTAAGTAGCTATTTATAAGAAATAAAGACAGCCTAATCGTTAATACTTAGAGGGTGTTAAAGAACCCCTTAGGTAAGCTAGCTATAGTTTTTAACTAGCCTCCTCTTCTTACGCAGTCCTTTAGTATTAATAAATTAATTAATAGCGTCTATTAATTTAAGGGCCTAAATAATTATATTAAAGATAGAGTTCTACTAGGTAGTATTACTAAGTATTAACTTCTTAATCTACAGCTTAATATCTAATACCTATCTCTTACCCTAAAGAGTCTTTTATACTTCTTTAAACCGGTATATCCTTTAGGGTAAAGTAATAATCTATTAGATAATATTATATAGTCGTCTAATAGCTCTAAGAGTTCTCTATTACTATATATAGTTAATAGGATCCTAAGTTTATAATAGTTTAATTTTAACCTAATCTAGATTCTTACTAAATAATAACGCGCGCGTAATAAGATTATAGTTATAACCTATACAGCGCGTACGCTACTAGAATAGATTAAAAGAGCGTCCTTTTAATAGGTAATAAGCCTATATAGCCTCTATAGTAGTGTCGTTATTAGTAGTGTTATTAGTAATAAAATATCTAAGGTTATCTTTAAAGCTATATACCCGAATAGCCTCTAGAATTAACTTAGTAATATTCACCCTAGTATAGGACTTAATAATAGGTAATAAAGTAATTAGGATTAATTAAAACTAATTATTTAAATCTATAAAATAAGCTACTACGCTATTTATAGCCTTCTTATTAGAGAAGGTCTATAAATTAAATATAAGGTAGATTCGTAATTAAGCTAATACGATAGTAGCGATAATAGTTAATCTCTAGTACTTAAACTTACCTACTACCTACCCACGGATAGTATTACTAGTTAGGATTAATTTATTATACTTTATTTATAGATTTAAGTAATAGAGTAAGTCTCTAAACGCTAGATTATCTACCTTATAGAAGGGGATATAGTTCTTAATTATCTAGTAAACTAATAACTAATAGAATACCTTAATATTAAACGTAGTAGAGAGATAGCTAATTACCTAGGTATCCTTTAGGTTCGTTAGGTCGAGGCTAAGCTAATTAATAATACCTTCACCTTTTAAATTAATATTAAAGACCTCTAGGTAGGATCTACGGAGGTATAATTATATAGTACTAGTTCTATATTTAGTCTTATATATAAAGTATCTATTAAGCTTAAGAGCGTAAAGCCGGTAGAGCTAGAAGTCTTTATTACTCTCTCTCTTCTCTAAGGGAACCCTATACCTCTATATTATAGACTTCTTAAAATAGTAGAGAATAAGAGGCACTATAAGCCCCGGCTAGAGCTTATTCTAATTAACCTAGGTATAGTTAAAATCTAGAGACCTAGAAGCTAGCCTACCTATTACTCTCTATAAGTCTTAATTTATACGCTAGAGCTCTATCGGGTAAGATACTTATAACAAGTTAAGAGTACTAATATTATTAGCGTCGTTATCGGCGTTGGTATTAGTATTAGTAGTAGCGTTATTAACTTCTAGTTAATAGGATAGTAGCTACGTAGCTTATAAATTAGATTCCTAGAGCCTTATAAGCTTCTAAGAGCTATCTTAATTAATTTACCGTCTCTTTTTGCCCCCCCCCTAATTGCCTAGCGGTGACGGTGGGGTCGGGCCCTTACTAAGCTTACTAAGCTTAGGGAGCGTTGAACGCTAATTCCTACGTATACGTATCGTAATTTAGAGAGAGTATTAAGTATATTAAGAGAGTTAATAGGTATGGTATACAGTATAGAGCTTTATATAAGGTTAGTTTATTAATATTAAAATATTACTATATAATAGCTCGGTACTACTATATACCTCCCAAACGTTGACCACTTACATAAGCCTTACCCCGTTGGGCTAGACTACTGCCTATTTAGGTAAAGCGCCTCAAATCTATAGATATCTATTGATCCATGGATAATTATCCATGGATTGGATATCTATCCATTGAGAACACTGACTGTTAACTATGAGGATGACGCGATGACCAATAGATCGATGGCACACATTAGAAGCATGTAACCATTTGTGATAGTACAGTCATCCCGTCGAATTAGCGCCAAATCTGCAAGAAGACTGCATTTACATCATAAATTCTATCTACCATTGAGTAATAATGAACTATCGGACTCTTTACCATACGAACGATGCCGGCAGCTTCATGAACCCACGTGAATTAGGTTGTGACGCGTAAAAGTATACCACAGCGCACCGCAACAGATTAGAGCTGAAATTCCGCAATGACATTGTATACGACACTCAGACTGAAATCGGATATTAGATGGCACAGTCATCCTTGTTCCCGACCCCGCAAACACTATAAGGAGGTCAAAATTGCCAAAACATATCGCGGAGAGTATATCGGGGATGCCGTACCCTGTCGACCCTTAAGTACTAATACGCCGGCAGTTCTAACCTGTTGCTACGGATCCTGATAGCTCCAGGGTAGAATGGAGTGACAGAAAGGGGTCTCCGATTTGGCATGGCGACTACTGTGCATCTGAGTCTAAGAGCGTCATATAATAGAGGCAAGCATAATAGTGATAACCAATTTTCAGATACTAAGCCAAGAAGCACTTCGCGCTGATGATTATCCAGATCCCCCAAGATAACATGCAAAGCCCAAAGAGACAAAACAAATCCAAAGCCAGACTTCTGCCACCCAACTACCTCCGCGAAACAAACGAAGAAACAGGAGAAGACGAAGACCGCGAAAGAACAATCTCAATGCTCTCCTCCGAACCTGTCTCAGAGACATCATCTTCATCATCGCCCTCATCCTCCCACTCGAAAATCTCGGGAAAAGCTTCTTCCGTCTGAAGCCCCATATCCGCTCTAGGCCGTACGACCTCGCGCTTCAGACTGTGCAACTCATCTTCTGTGCACATCTGTCTGAAATTGATATTCGCCAACTCATCATGATGGCACTTTTCCAAAGTGCGCGCGATCATCAACGCCCTGCTAACATGGAAGTAGCAAGGGCACTCTCCTGGATTCGGTTGGTTGCGGCTCTTCTGCTCGTCTTTTGGTAGCGCCAAATATGCTGTGATTTCACAAGCGGTGGCACTGATTTGCGCTTCGAGTTTCGCGACCTGCTCTTTGGCGGTGCAAAGGGCGATTTTAGTGGTTTGGAGATCTGTAGTGTCCTTGTTGTCGGCACTGGGCTCGACTCTGGTGTAAGTGATTGTCTTCTTGACATCCACGGCTGGGTCGGCATTCTTTTTCTTTTCTGCTTCGAGATCGTTGGTTAGGATGATGTTCATGCCGCGAACTTCGATGACTTCTTTCTGCGCTTCGATGAGCTTTTGGTACGTGGAGTCGTGCGTAAGTTTCTGGCTCTCGAGCAATTGCTCGTAGTACGCATTTTGGGCGGCAGCAGTAGCGGCCATGACCTGGGCGTTGTTGCAAGCGATATATGCATTATCGCGTTGCTGTTGAGCGAAGGTGGCGTCGCTCGCGGCGTCTTCGGCGGCTTGCTTGTAGTACTCGCAGTAGTCCATGGGGAGGGCATCTCGGGCTCCATCAAGCCTTGCCTGCACCGTGGGAGTCGAGGTGTCTTTGGAGTCGATGGTATGCTGCAGCTCCTTGATCTTGGACAGCTGACGGTGAAGCTCGCCGATTTCGATCTGCTGGTAGACCTTCTCGACGAAGTCGTCGACTTGCTGGGAATAGCTCTTCTCCAATTTCAACTCGAGACTCGCGATTCTATGCTCGTCGAGTTCAAGGATGGCGATTTGGCTAGCTTGCCAAGAAACCTACAGGTTGATTAGATAGTGACAATGGACCGGATATAGAGTACACACTATGCTTTCAGTTTTCTTGAGCTTCATCTCGAGTTTGTGGAAGTCGCGCTGCTGGTTGGAGGCCTATAGATTGATTAGCTGGGGCGGGTGGATAGAGGGTGGACGACCTACATCGGCAGCAGCAGCATCGCGCTCTTTCAATGCATCGTCGCGCTGTTCTCTGACGGCGTTGTATTCTTGTACAACAGTATCACGTTCTTTCGACGCGAAATCGCACTGTTCTATGGCAGTGTCGCGTTCTCGTACGGCAGCGTCATGGTCGTTTCGAGCGGAATTGCGCTCCTGGTAAAGGGTGTCGAGCATTGGTACAAGGACATCGATGAGACTCTGGACTTGGACATCGAGCTCTTGAACAAGGGCATTGCGCTTTTGGATGAAGGTATCGAGCTTTTGGACAGCATCGTCGCGCTCCTGTTCTGTGGAGTCACGGAATGTCTTGATGGTGTCGCGCTCCTGGACCGCAGTGTCGCGTTCAATCGTAATGGTGTCGAAGGCCTGAGATTTAGCATCAAGCTTCTGCAAGAGCTCATCGCGCTCTTGGACAACGGTAGCGAGCTTCTGAGCGACTTCGTCATGCTCCGTGATTGCGGCACTGCGCTCTATCTCAATGGCATCGCGCTCTTGAACTGCAGTGTCGCGCTCAATGGTAATAGCATCGCGTTCGCGGGCAGTAGCATCGAGCTTCTGGACAACTCCATCGTGCTCTTGGGTAGCGGCAGCGAGCTTCTGGGTGAGTTCATCACGCTCCTTGACAGCGGCGTCGCGCTCCTCCAAGATGGTTTCGTGATCCCGATCGACGATATCGCACTCTGGGACATTGGCAATGGCATCTGATTGTGTGTTGAGATGCGAGGTAAGCTATACGAGTTAGAAACGGCAGCAGTAACAGCAGCCATGCTCATTGTACTTACAAGTGAATCTGCTCGGTGAAGCTTCTCGGTAACGGCATCGCGCTCTTGTACCACAACGGCAAACGCGGCATCTTTCTCCTCTATCTGCTTGTGCGCAAGAGCAAGCTACAGCTATTAGCGACCGCGGAAGCAAACAGATAATGGGATACTTACAGCGGCCTTTGCAGCGTTGAGCTGTACGGCGATTGCATTGCGATCCTCGCGTGTAACCACAGTCGCAGTCGCTTTCGCGAATAGCTTCGTGAGTTGATCACCAGAACCCATTTCGGCAGCCTCACGTCTGACTCGGCCGCGCTTGGGGGGTTCATTGGTGACCGCGTTCTCCACGTCGGGAATTTGCGACTTGACGTCCATGATGGAAATATCGCGCTTCTTTCCATTGCTGGAGAGAGCGCGGACAGCAGCATTGCCTTCTGAGGTGACGGTCGACATTGCAGTTGGATGAATGTGGTTGGTGACTGGATAATTGAGAGGGTGTAGTAGAAGGTGGTGAGGCTAACGAGATAGCTGCTAAGCTGGAAGATGTGGTTCGCCGTGAAGGATAAAGCTGGAAGTGGGTTGAGGGTATTGTGGGTAGAAAAGAAAAGTCTGAGACAGTGATGGGAGTCTAAAGTGCGAGAAGTTTTGGCGTTGACGTCACGTGTAGTCTCGGCCAGATTTTTGGTACGACAAGCAACAATATAAAGCAAAGAAGCAGAAAGACGAGACTCCATTGGCCAAAATGGGGGTGGCGGGAGAACCTTGCCGGGCGGATTGGCGGGGTGACGTCGCGGTGAAAGTGCTGGCGCAGCAACGGCAGAACTTTTTGGTTGGGAGGCCGTTGACGTCTCTCAATAGGCTGAATTGGCGACTGGACAACGTAAAGCAAAGTGAGGTCTCGACCATCTGGACGGCTTGAAAGCTAACATTAGCTGGCGGGCTGAACATTGGGTGATGATAAAGAAGTGCCACAAGGCGATCAGAATGCCGATATTTCGCGGCAGGCAACATTGTAGCGACTGTCCTTATCTCAACATAGAAGCATAACAGGCCCATAAAGTTGAACCTTCGTGGGCACTATGGAGTTCCGGAACTGCGAATAGCGTCGTTTGGAGGGGTAGGTTCCATGATGCCACAACTCCATCCAGAATGCATCGGTCACCTCTGAGTCCATCGTTTGCCCAGACCTTTGGGCAGTGCGATTCGAAAGAAAGGGTCGGATGCTGATGGACAGAGTGGGAGCCGTTCTTAGATAGACATCAAATCTGAAAACATGGTTAGCATATGATAATCTAGTGACCAGAGATGTAAAGAAGCATTTCAGTATCGTCCGATGCCAACATTCATGAGCTCGTACACCATATCGCACAACCATGAGACCGCAGGATACCGACCAGCGTGGTGGAGAGGAGCAGAGTGGAAGCAAGATGGAGAGTTCAGAAGGAAGGACAAGTCCGAGGCCCTCCATCCTACCTCACTCACAATCACAACCACAACACGACTGGGGAAAGTGCGATATAAGGTAGATGGAACGCCATCCAAAGCCAAGAACATCAATCGAGCAGGATAAGAGTAAGAAAGACGAAGGAATCAAAGGAGTCGATAAACACGCTTTACCTTTAAGCTCAAGCGAACGAAGTAATTAGAAAGAGTTCAACGCCAAATATGACGCGTGGTAAGAGAACGGGGAAGTCGCGTTGCACTAGAAAACAAAACCCTGTAATAACCAGTAATGGAAACACTGCGTAAAGTTGTCAAGGGACGATGCGAGAGAAAGACATGCAATCGAAAAGGAGTAAACACTATCAACAGCTACGGATATATCGTCAGGCTCGCAACCCTGTCTTTCGCAGTTTCTTTTCCTCAGCAGCATCTCCTCGAGAAGGTCTGTTTCCTCGGATGCCCTTCGGCTTTCTGCCCTGCTGTGACCGATGTGGCCTGCACGCAACGCAGATGCTTCGGATCCCCCTTAACGTGGCTGTCGCAGCGATGTCCAGGGGTTATCTTCTCGCAGTGCGGTGGTGGATGGCGATCCGATGACTATCCTCTTGGGCGCCGGGAAAGTAGCGCGCCTGGATAGGCCTTGCTGCCGGTCGCATCGGTATGCTCAGGGTACAGTATATGCCCTTCGCCTCCTCTTCTTCGATCGTTCGTTTCCGTCATCTAGTCCATCTGCTTCATCCCAAACCCAGAACCGCGAGGCCGAAGGCGAAGACACAGAGTGCTGTAACATCCCACCTCTCGAAACGGCCAGTACCAGCCGTATGACTCGCCGCAGTCGCTACCGCCCCGCCTCCAGATCCGGCCGAAGATCCCGATGTAGCCACCGAAAGCCCTTCCGTATCCGTGGAACCACTCGTCGTAGGCCTGCCGAGTGTAGTCGTCGCGTTGCCAACTACCAAGACTGTTGCACTCCCCACTGTCGCGATACTGATCGTTGTACCGTCGACGGTCACCGGGTGTCCTGGCGCCAGTGTCTGCGAGTCGATGATGTACTGCGTCATGCCATCAATGATCGTTGTCGTGACGCCGGAATTGTATGACGTAGCGGTTGCTTGTGCGGGTGATGCGAGAGTTGTGGTGGAATCCCCTGCTATGAGCACCGTAGCGCCGGCGGCATCAGTGGTAAGAGCGACGATGGTCCCAGAGACCGTCACGGACTGGCCGATTGCAAGAGTGGAGGAGCCGATCAGGAATTGAAAGTCAGTAGCTTCTGCTGTGCCAGTAAACCCGCCAATGGTGAACACCTGCGAGGGTGCTGATAAGAGCTGCCCTGTCGATGTCGAATCCCCTACCACCACGACGGGAACTCCACTTTCGTCAAGATGAACCTTGGTCGCCCCGCCCTCTCCCATGGTAACGGTTTCTCCTCCAGGGGTAAGCGTTTGACTGCCGATAGTGATTTTGGTAGCTGGCATAGGCGTCAATGTTTGGCCGTTATTCGTCACAGGTGGTGGGCGCCAAATATCTGGTTTGGCGAGGACGGGTGGCCCAGTCGCTGCGGGCAGTGATTCAAATCCACGGTCGGTAGCATCGTCGTGCACAGCTAGTGGGAAGCTGGTGGTCCTTTCAGCATCAATCATTGTCGGTGTCGGCTCCTCCCCAATCAAGGTCAAGATGACTTCGCCGAGGTCCTCATGTTCGGGTACTCGCGATTCCCTTGGGGTGGCTACAGTAGTGCGGACATACCAACCAGAGTCGGTGATCTCGACCCGCACCTTTCCTCTCGCTGCTGTGTCCGTTGCAGGATTGTAGGTGTCCGTTGCATATTCGTAGGTGGCCGAGGTCGTCGTTGAATTGGTCGTCGTTGAATTAAACGCTGCAAAGGGTTACTCCACGTGCGCTATACGAAGAGGCGGAGATGCGACACGTGGGAGACAAGCGCCACGGTACAAAAAGGGCAAATGCCCAAAATACGACATCAAAAAGCTTACCTGAAAATCGGGCCGACGTTACGCTCCCCAGCAAGAAGACCAGGCATATTCGCGAAAGCGATAACATCCTCGTCGCAAGCAATGGCCACCGAAGCAGTATCGACAAGTAGCCTCCATCAGACGTGGATACCAACGACCTTATATCAATTTGTGCCGCGCGATCTTTCGTCGCCTGGGTAGGTAAGATTCGCACAGGTCGCCTTCCCCTGGCTTATTGCTGCGGCACGGCGATTCCGAAAAGGCCCGAAATGCCGTTCCACCAATCACGACTTGCAATAGTAGGATCGCATGGCTAACAGGGTCCGGGACCCTGGCGACGAGCATGAAGGATTCGGGTAAAGGGTCGACACGTGAAGCGCGGTTGTGAAGATGAGGGTGAACAGTCCGTGAACGAGAGGCACATGAGACCTTTCGATTCATTGAGGTCGAACATTGTGTAGAGTGAATGGCTGCGCTGCACCAGAGGTGAGGAGGAGAGCAAAAGTGCGGAGAGAGAACTGTTCACGGTCGCACGGCTCACGGTCCAGGAAGGGAAGGTCCGCAGTGCTGTCGACGCGTCCCCTGACGTTCAACGAAGGCACAAGAGGATCTGAGTTTTCGCACCCTTGGAACCTTGTCGTGTTACGAGAGGACGAGACACGAAGCGCATGTGTAGTCAGCGGCTGAGAAAAAGACAGATGGGTCGTCCGCGGAAGATGAAGAAGAGTGAATTCGCAAGAGCAATCGCGCCGCGGACTACTACGGCCCGTCTTAGCCTGTTCGAGCGCGAAATCACGTGACCAACCTCCACAGTGACATCGCCTGTTGACCCAAATTGTCGAGTTTCAGTGCTGCTTGAAAACGTACCACATCCTCCCTTTCTCTCCTAAACGTTGGTTGTTCCGCAAGATGGTCTTCGTCTGAGTGCTCTATCCGCGATAGGTCGACCTGACCTCGAAAATGCTGCCGACACTGGCGTCTCCGTCCTCCTCCCGACGTTCCATTCATCATGACCACCACCACCACAATATTGCTTGTACATCGCACGCTGAACGCATTGTTAGCCGACTCCCGACACAGCGAACCACGACAGCGGGCCCGCGATCAGCGGAAAATTAAGGGGCCAAGTGACCCCTAGCGCAGCCCTGCCGTCCCATCTGCCGGAAACAAGCCGCGGAAACAACTGGCCGACGCCCAAAGAACGATAGAAGCCATGGAAGCATCCAACCAGATCCCCAGATCCCAGGCTAGGGACTCGGAAAAAGGATATTTTGTGGGCTTCCGTCAGACGAGCTTGCGAGTCGTGTATCTCTGCACTAGGCGCCTAGGGCGAGTATAGCATAAGGGATTGTGGAGTGGGTTTGCCTGATTCCAGGAGTATTAGTATCGTGGCTTTTGCGGGCATCTCCCACTCTTCTCCGCGTTCTTCACTTTTACGATTTCCAGCAATCCCGCAGCCCCGTCTTTGAGATACCCATTCATTACGTCATTACATCTCGCCAGACAGTCGATCCCAATTCCAAATACTAAATTCCATCTCTAATTCCGCGACATCCCCAACCGTGGCGTATCGCAAACTCCCCACCGGTGCCATGAACAAAGACCGCGTCTTCGTGGCCGTCTACTCGCGCCCCGAAAACACCTCTCTCAGCTCCAACCTATCCACCGGCACATCAGGCTCATCCGACAAATCGCGCTCTAAGAAGCCCACCGTACAACGCTTCCACTGGGGAATCTGGATCGAGCCCAAGTTCAGCGAAGGCTGCGGTACCTCGTTCGACCTGGTAGACAACGCCGCGAATTCCTCCGTCTGCAACCCGTTCGGCTGGCGCATGGTAGTCGCTGAGCACGATGCGCCGCCTGCAAGGATGCTGGTACGGCTGATGATAGGGAAGGTGGTTGAGGGCATGAGTCTGGCGGATGTGGCGAACATCTTGAAGGAGGTGCACTTACCCAGCGATCCGGGGAGTAGGGTGGTGGATGTGGTGGCGTGGATCCAGGCGGCGGTTGCGGAGCTGCAGAAGAGGGCGTGTGCGCAGATGTTTGCGTTGGAGTGGTTCATGGAGGAGGCGCTCGTGGATGCGGTGAGGTGGGAAGGAAAAGGCGGGAAAGAGGTCGGGAAGGTGAACTATACGTGGAGTCGGACGTATCCTTAAAGAGGAGAATCGCTGTGCGGTGCGACTACCATCGGTGCTAAAGCCGGCGAACACTGGCCGGTGAGGCCCTCCCACGCTTCAGGTATCGGGCCGTGCGCTGGGGGGACTTGGGATGTGGCGATCGCTTCGCACACGGAGCCATTGGAGTCGACGAGCACACGAGGGTCCGGTTCAGCATGATGCTTTTTATTCTCGCCGAGTCGTATACCGTTGCAGCGACCGCGCGAACCACGGCCCACAAGCCATTCGATACCCCGGACAGCAGGCTGTCTACCTGTACATCTCCTTGTAGTCTACATACTACCCTAATACCATTTTCATAGTTTCCTTAATTCGCTCCGCTTTCCTACTTCATTAAAGCCCCGTATACCGCCTTGCTCCGCATCGCTCGTCCACCCGACTCAGACCAATTCACGTATCTAAGCCCCTGCCGCAAGTGCATCCGCGTCAGTACGCATACCCGCGTGTTCACCCTCGTAGTAATTCTTGTTCTCGTCCCTGTGTACGTCCGCGTTCACAACGACGTGCGTGCTCTTCCATCCGCATACCCACATCCTCCATCTTCATGTCCTTGGCCTCGCCGATGCCCGCGTTCACCAAGCCACCTCCATCAACGCGCCTTTCCACGATCCCAATCCCGTAGTCCTTGCTCTTGTCCATGCCCACGCCCACTGAGAGGCGTCGTGAGAGGCTGTGAGACATGTGTGAATGCGTTTCCCATCGGCCAGATTGACCATGCGTCCACATCGATGGACGTGGTGGGCGGGGATGAGGTTGACATGGCAGTAGGCCTAATTCAATGCTAGAGAGTGGTCCTTGGTTAGTGTGGGAGAAGTCCGGGTATAGTGGGTCTATGTAGGGGTCGGTGTTTGGGGAAACTGTGTGCGTGAAGGGCGAGGTGAGGGAGGTTAGTGAGATTACGGCGGCGAGCTTCAAATGTGCTCAAGTGATGTATTGAAAATTCGTCTACATCGACGGTGCTATCATCGACAGTCGGTCTCTCCGCAGAGACGTCCAAAAATGTACATGATGCCCATGTAAAGCCGCCGTCTACCAATCTACACATCATCTTCCTAGATCTACATGTTCTAGCAGTCCTCTACTCCTCATGCACCTTCGTGACCCTAACCTTGACACCAAACGTGTTATTCTTGGTAAAGCCGAGCATGTGAGCCCGTTCCGCGATGACATCCTGCACCGAGGAGTCGACAAGCTCCATATCGAAGTTGCGCACGATAGCAGCGGTGGTGAGATACAATTCGGCGTATGCCAGACTAACTCGACGTCAGCGCTGTTCAGACCACAATTGATCTGTCTAGGACGACATACTTCATACCCAGACAACCCCGGCTTCCCTTCCCAAAAGCGAACATGTACTTGTACAAGTTCTCTCCGCGGGCACGTGCCTCGAGCCAGCGCTCAGGACGGAAAGCGTGTGGGTCGGGGAAGACGTCTGCGTTGTTGTTCAAGAGGTAGGTTGAAGCGCCTAGGACGGTCTGATGCGGAGATTAGTAAACGATAGTCTTGAAGGTCGAAGTTATCTTACTTTAGAGGGGATGATCCAGTCCTTGTACTTGACCGGTTCCCGTATGAGACGGGTGACACGAAAGGTCAATATCTGCTCGCAGCGCAGGCCCTCGGTGATGACAGCAGACTGGACAGCTTGTTAGTTGGTGAAGACAGATTTCCTATAGCGTACTGACCAGGTATGGGAGATTCTCTAAGGCCTTCCACCGAAGTCGAGCGCCTGGCGTTGGCATGGCTGAATCGAGCTCTGCCTTCAGCTTCTCAAGCACCTCCGGGTTGGAAAGTAAGCGGCAAGTGATGTTAGTCAAGAAGCGCGCGGTAGTCTCCAAGCCGGCAACCATGATTACGACTCCCTCGTCGGTAAGCCGTTCAAACGAGCGCTCTCTGGCCGGGAAGTCGGGGTCGAGAAGAGTTTGGAAGATAGTACGCGGCTCCAGATCCATGGTCTTTTGCTTCTTGACGTTACTTTGAGATGCGAGCGTCTTGCGAGCATAGCTCTTGCTCGTGTCAACAATCTGGATCATAGACGCCATGCCATCGCTCAGACAGGCCATGATGCGGTCAGGGACAGCCATTATGATGTACTTCAGCATCGGATAGTGCATCATGTAAGGTGCTGCTTTCATGAAACCGCTGATATCCCGCAGGTATTCGTTCCTGAAGTCCTGCTTGTCGTCGTCTAGAAATCCAAAGCTCTCGCCATAGGTGTAGTGGCTGATAACGTCAGTGGTGAGAGCGCCATAGATGTCCATAGCTTCGAGCACTGTTCCTTGGGAGCGTTTGAGCTTCTGGACCACTTGTTCCACTTTTGACTGGATGAAGGGCTCAAAGTTCGTGATGGCCTGAGTGGAGAAGAAATTATTCAGTGGGACACGTCGGCTGCGGTGAAGATCATGGTCTCGCGTTGCGAACGCGGAAGTTGGCGATGCTGTCTGCCGCACAAATCTTGCATCCTTATCCCGTTTCGTACCTGGGGCGCCGTATCGCAGCTCTTGAGCTTCTGGATCGATGATTGAAAGTTGCTCAGGATTGACACGGACCATGGGGCCTACGATGGTCAGAAATGGAACCCGTGGAGATGAGAAGACTTACCGTAGCGTTCGTGCATCTTCTCCACTTCCTTGAAGTAAAGGCCGCCCTTGATGGCATCGAAGTAGAACTCCGACAAATACGAGGCGCCCGCCCACCATGGCCCTGGGAACTTGGCGAGTGGGTGGAAGAACACATTGTAGATTAGGTCAACGAGCGTGTACCCCACGAGGGCGAAAACGAGCCAGCCGGTGATTTGAAGCAGAGTCATTGCCGCTATGGATGTATCGGACAATTGAGGTGTTCATCGTCGAGGCCCAGGGCGAGGCTATATAAGCCTCGCAGAGCTATAATAGTCGCTATCGGGTACCGTTCGTGACCGTTCGGCTGTTTAGTGCAAGGCACAATCGGACGGAAATAGTTATTTCCAGGCAGCGAATCTCGGGGTCTTGCGCTCCATGGAGTGTTGTGGGTGTGATACTGATGCATATGCTTGGCAGGCTTCGCGACACTGACCGTACCTGGCAATGGCAGGGCGAACGACTCACCTCCGTAATCATAACTTCGCCAATGAAGCGTCCGCAATGGTTGTAGAAACCTCGACACTTGAATCTCCAGGGCATTCGCTATCGTTGCCCTAGGCCTAGAACAGGTGGACTTGACAAAGGGGCGAGGCGACACAGCAAGCTCACCGGTCGATTAGTCCAGCAGCAGCGCCCCTACTCGCACTCAAAAGTCTCACAGCTCTTCCTTTGTCTCAAGCGACGCCGCACCCTGAGGTGCCCGACCCCGGGTCGGTCCAGCTGCGCCGCCTGCCGGACCGGGGGAGTGCAGTCGACAACGTCACTTGGGTCATGTTTGAAGACGTTAGAACGAAGAAGACTTTGTAAAGAAGAGCATTTGGATGTTTTCGGTTGCGTTGTGTGAAAAGGAGAGTTGATCGGTAACGTGGTAGTCGCTGAAGAGTCGTCCCTTAGCCATGACGCAGCTGCATCGATGTCTGATTGCCCCCAAAAAAGGCAATTGCATAATGCCACACCATAGCCTCCACGAGTGTCCAAGCCTAAAATGTCGTCCGCTTGCTTTTTCAAAATCCTCATGCAAGATCCAAGAGTCGCCGCGATGATTTGGCCGTGCCACTCCGGTTGAAAGAAACGCCCGGCGACATCTCATACCGCGCGACAAGCATTATACGAGCGTGATGAGACTGCAGCTACATGCACATCAACTTGCCACACGGCCATACTCTTCAATGGTGTGTGATGGGGGTGGAAATCCTGCGAAGCGGAATTAGACGTTTGCCCGCAACTGTGCCGCAACGTTGCATGATTGGTGGGCCAGACAAAGGAAGCGGTACATACCTAGTATCCAGATGGATCTGTTTACCTATTTTACCATTCCACGAGCCCGGTGCACTGTTCCGCTTCCTCGGTACTCCCGACGTCTATCTTTTTCCTACGTTTGCTGCTTGGGTTATGGGAGACATGGCGGTCCGCGGGTGAAACGGAGAAGTACTCTTCGCGGATTCGAGTGCAGTCAGCTCACGCTTATGGTAGGCGCTTATAGCGTGGCGCGAAATGGGTGGGCTGCGGATTCATGGGCATGCTTGAGGCCGCGCCGTACGCCCGATTATAACTTCGGGCATGTGCCGCAACAGCTGGGGCGAACACTTCGTATCCTAGACTCGCATTTTTGGAATGCGCGGATCGCAGATATGTGCGGGAGGCGCACGGATTCGGCCGTCGTCGATGGCCAGAGCTTGGACGTTGTACTGCGGAAACAGGCGATGTCCACAACTTGTTGGAACGTAAGCACGGTTCAGACGGTGTTTATAAGGTACCCATGTTTCTCAAGGTCGGAAACCCAGTCTACGCATGGTTGTAAAATGTAATACGTTGGCACAAAGGACGACGCGAATGGCTAGGCGCAGCAATGAAATAAGTCGTGCGCAGGTTGAGAAAAAGCGTGAAGTAAGCGCAGGTTATTCGTAAAGGTGGGCCGTAGAAGAGACATGAAAGCAAACAAAGGCTAGTGTGAGAGAGACGAAGGTGGGAAGACAAAACAGTGAGGCGAAGGAAAGAATATCATCACGGTGAGAAGCAAAGCAGGCGTGAATGTGTATGGTAGTGAAACAAGGAAAAGGTTTCAAGGTTAGAACAGTGAGTCACGAAGGCATAAGAGAGGATAAATGAGGTGAAATGTTTATTTGTTTCTATGTACCAACCACCAACCATGTGTATTCCATGCACCATCCACCACGTTTGTCACCAAGTTGTATCGCTCATATCAGAGCTGCTAGCACCGGCGGTGTGTCCAGGGAGGAAATACAAAGGAATGGTCTACTCTCCAGAGGCTGCAGGTAGGCCAGGCACGAAGCCCTCAGTTCCACACGGCCTGCAGTGTGGATTTCAATCGACGCCAGTGCTCTCAGACCCGTAACCTCATGCATGGGTGCCAGCCTAGAGTGACCTGACCCGAAGGCGCGTCTCTTATGACTGGTCCATGCATGTCGGTTGTGGCTAGCTTCGGATGCTCTGTTGTGAGTGCGGTCGGGATCGGTCGCTCAGGCTCGCTCGGTTGGTTGGATCGGTCGATTCGGTCGTTCGGAGGAGGGAGGATATGGCGATGTAGGAGGAAGATTGGCGACGAGATGCTTGGCGAGGCAGCGTGGAGGACGAAAGGAGGAAGTGAATGACAAAGTCATGTGAGAATGGAGTCCAAGTGAAGTGAAGAGCTCATGGTAACTGCTCAACACTTCTTGAGCTCATGGTAACTGCTCAGGACTCTGAAGGAAGGCGAGGCGGTTTAGTTGAGTTGAGAGTGCGGTGGAGAAAGTGGAAGGAGTCGTCTGCTGGGTGAAGTATAAGTATGCCAGGCAGGGCCAAGGCGCTAAAAACGCTAACGGCATCATGTGATATCACGTGCAGGGAGAACAGTGGTGGTCTGGGTGAAGGAGAAACGCAATTTCGGGAGGCTGGAGCCTAGACGGAGTGGCGGGGAAGACATACTATTGGCTGGTCATGTTTACTCCAGCTTGAGGCTAGAATGGCTGTGGCGGGTGGCCGCAAGATGCGCTGGGCTTGGTGTGGTGACGACTTGGGATAAGCTGGAGATGTGGGATGCGATGTATGGAGAGATGAGCAGTTCGCTGGATACTAAATGCCATTTAGAATCCATACACGCAACATTTGCGTGAGGGTGAGCTCTTGGTGTTGCGATATGCCATACGCATCAATATGGGCCAGCGCTGTTGACAGGCGCGATTAGTAGATGGCCGTACTGAATAGACAATGCGAAGGGATAATCGAGCTAATCGCGTCGATCTACTTTGCAGAGAGTTGTCCTGCGTCGCCCAATGCCTCACTCATAACGACCGCGCGCCGCCGCCGCCGAACGTTGCGGGACTTGGATATGAGGATGGCCCGGAGGACAGAACGCCAGCCCAGAAGAGCTGGTCAGGGGCCAACTACAATATCTACATGCGAAGACTGTAAGACCGATTATATACATCTACATGCGCAACAGCCGGACATGGATATACGCTTGGTATTGTGGGGAGCTCACTCGCGGACGCGGGCTGGGGCCGCCGGAACTGGCCTCCAGCAGATGGCTTGCAGGGCGGCGCGTCTTCTAGCTGCGTTGATACTCACGAATTCCTATGCGAAGAGAAGCCATAGTGAGGGGATGGCACATTGGCGACGCACCGAATGGTCGGCGTCCGTTGACATGTCTTTCCGTGAGAAGCGCAAAGCAATAGCACGCCATTGTATAAGTCCCAGTCTCTCACCAGCAAGGACATGGTGCGACGGAGGCGACAGCCATGAGAAGCATGACCTCAAGCGCCCGAACACGAGTATATCACGCTATGCTACATTTTAAATCTATGAAGCCACACCGTTCGAGCAGGTCACCAATATCGGGAGCGCCGCAGCTATCTCAGAGCCCGCGTTCAACAGCTGCTGGCCTGGCGTCGCCTCGCAGACAGCAACTATGGGCGACTGTGCATACAACAGCTCAATGCCATGACAAGACACCAAGCCGAACGCATCTAATGACTGAGTGTCTTTCTGTGGAAAGCACCGTGTATAAACCAACTGTGCGTCTTCCAGGACGCCCGCACCCGAGGATTCATGTGTCCCAATCCGGCAACAGCGCTCGTCATTCTCTGCCCTTCGCTAAGCTTGAACCAATCCGCCTCCTCCGCACCTAATGTCTCCACCCCCTGCGTATCCTTGATCTAAGAGATCGGTATCGATGACTGAACTGGTCGTAATCGCAGGAGCAAGGGCTCCCGGGTTTCGACCGCACGGCGCTCGACTGTGACACCCGTGGAGGGGACGGGGCGCTCGTTGAGTGAGGAGCGGATGGGAGGGAGACGACAAGGAGGCTCGGGGTTTTGGAAGTATGCGCGTATGTATGTATCTGGTTCTCGTAATCTTAGGGCACATGCTCGACATGGGTCCCGTTCGTGGCCCTCGAGAACACTAGACGCGATGGAGTCAGCGCCGTTGAGTCACCTATCATGGAACAGCTCCAATTTCCGGGGTGAAATCTTGGATTACGATCTAGGGAATGTGTCAAGCCGCCACTGACATAACACATCGTGACGCACCTGGATATTGACGAATATCTCGAGAAGGCACAAAAGATGGAGACACGATACAAAGGCGGCCAAGGAATCGGCAATATATGAGGATTGGTACATATACTAAACAGTAGCTGGATATCGCTATAGCTCGTTGAAGGAGAATGTTATGAGTTGGGTGGCGTGTAAAGAATGAGGCAGATGGGTCTCACATAGCGGGCATGGCAGGAGACAGAGACTACCTGGCATGATGCAGAATACTGAGATCCGAGTCTAGGCTTCGGCAAGCGGAGTGAGTGCTACTAGAAGGACGCCGTCATTACAAGCACGTACAAAGGTAGAAAGGGTCTACATATCTTGGGTATATAGCTGTCGTACGGTTATACAGCAAATGGCTCCTTGCATGAGCACTGCAATCATTGTGGTGGCAGCATTCAGGCCCGAGTCGCTTTATTACTGTCAAATATCACTTATAAGCATGCTGCCATGGCTCCACTGTTGGGCATCTAACTCCTATTTTACTACATCATGTCTTCTAGGCTACACCAAGAGACCTATAGATACGTAACTATGAAATAAAGCCGGTCCGAATTCCAGTCTATACATCCTCCGTTTGCCACTCATTTAGAGCTTTAAGTGACATCTCTGTGTGAGGATGCTGAGGACCAAGGATCCGTTTCCGTAGCTGGAAGCAATTCCGCATTAATGAGACGGCCTCTTTGGTGTGGCTTTGTGACTTCAGCGTGAATGCGAGGCTGTTCATGCTGGCCAGGGTGTCTGGATGCTCCGCGCCAAGCACCCTCTTACTCGTATCCATCACTTGTACAAACAATTCTTCAGCCTCCTTCCACCGCCCTTGATTCTGAAATGCCGACGCTAGGTTAGCCATACTTCTCAGCGTGTCTGGGTGCTCCTTCCCAAGCACTCTCTTTCTCATCTCTATCACTTGCACAAACTGTTTTTCCGCCTCCTTCCACCGCCCTTGATTTCGAAATGTTGATGCCAGGTTATTCATGCTTGCCAGCGTGGAAGGATGCTCTTTCCCAAGCACCCTCTTACTCGTCTCCATTACTTGCACGTCCAGCTTCTCCGCCTCTTCCCACCGCCCTTGATTCCGAAACGTTGATGCCAGATTGGCTATGCTAGTCAATGTGGAAGGATGTTCTTCCCCAAGTACCCTCTTACTCGTCTCCATTACTTGCACGTCCAGCTTCTCCGCCTCTTCCCACCGCCCTTGGTTCCGAAACGTTGATGCAAGATTGGCCATGCTAGTTAGCGTGGAAGGATGTTCCTCCCCAAGCATCCTCTTACTCGTCTCCATCACTTGCACGTCCAGCTTCTCCGCCTCTTCCCAGCGCCCTTGGTTCCGAAACGTTGATGCCAGATTGGCCATGCTGGTCAGCGTGGAAGGATGTTCCTCTCCAAGCATCCTCCCACTCGTCTCCATGACTTGTACGAATAGCTCTTCCGCCTCCCTCCATCGCCCTTGATTCCGAAAAGTTGACGCTAGGTTGTTCATGCTGGTCAATGTGTCCGGATGTTCACCACCAAGCACCATTTTATAAGTTTCCTTGACTTCATAAAACAAGATCTCGGCCTCATTATATCTTCCATCGCTGTAAAGACACATTCCCACTCTCCACGCCAGTTCTGTCCTGCGCTCATCATCTTTCTTGATGAGATCAGACCGTAACGCAAAACATGCATGCGGTAGGTACGCTCTCCAGACGTTTCTGTTTTTGTGGTTATGATCCGGGAACACTTCATCTAATCGCGTGATAGCCTTGTGGGTCCACTGAGCAAGCAATCCCTCTTTCCGAAGCCAGTTCCGCATCACGAGATGTACTAGCCGATGAAGATCGAGACCCAAGTCTACCTTCCGTCTACTTATGAACGAATAGGCATTCAGCGTTCCAATTGCGTCCGTCTCTTTCTTCCGAGACGGACCGGGCAGAAGCAGAGACTGTGGTATATCCTTTGCGTCCACGCAGGCCATTAACGAAAGAACCTCGGCTGCAAGAGGATCACGGTGATGGATCTGCTCAAACGAGATTAGCCACGTCGCGGCCACTGGATTCTTCACATTGCGATATCTCCAGTCATCCTCGAATTCCTCGCTGAGGAGGTCGATGACTTCCTCCTCTTGCTCGGCCAGAAGCGACAGGTAATCCGCGAGTACTATGTCGTTCTCGTTGATGTATGCCGCTGCCTGGACGATGGCCAGCGGTAGGTAAGTGAGCTGTGCAAGCAGAGCCTTTGTATCTTGCTTGTTGTTGACGAGGTCCTGATTGACCAGACACTTCTGCAGCAGCTCCGTAGCCATGTCTTCATCCATTTCAGGAACTTCTATAATATTCTGCTGCGCGAGCTTGATTGCTGTCTTCCTGTCGCGCGTCGTGAAGATAATGCATCCTTGTCTGTTCCTTGGGAGGTAATCGATCAAGTGGTCGGATGTCTGCTCGGTTCCAGGCTTGGCAGTCCACATGTCAATGTCGTCGGCGTTGTCGAATACTAGAAGCCATTGGCCTGCACTTTCCTTGCTTAGGTGGGCTTGCACAAGTCTCTTCACATCCGCTCTCTCCTCGCCCGAACCAGGTATGCCGAGCTGTTGCGCAACGTTGCGGTACGTTTTTTGAAGACTTTCCATGTCAGTTGCTGGTATCCAAATAATCGAACAGCTTTTGTTTTTATCTTTCATTCGATACACCAGCTCCAGCAGTAGCTGCGTCTTACCAACTCCCCCAAGTCCCGTGATTGCGATCTTTGTAGTTTGGGTACTCACAAAGAGCCTTTCTTCAAGCCTGGCTAGTTGTGGCTTGCGACCGGTGAAGCGGGCATTCCTTGCGAACGGTACAAGGCAGGGAGCTTCGTGTGCAGCTGGACGAGAATTGGCATCAGTAATACTAGCTTAAGTCTCATTCTCAGTGCGAAATCAATACAGAATGCTTAGTTGAGACTAACCATGTTTTTGTTCCACAACTTCCTCCGCAGGAGGTTCTTTCGCCACCTTGGCCCCACGTATCATCGAAAGAATTTCCTTTGCGCATGCGGTTGCCGTTCCCGCCGCATATGCTTGCCACTTTTTGTTCTTATGTGAGTCCGCGTAGTCGCATATGCCCCGAACGACAATGCAAGGGAAGTTGTTCATCAGCCCCGCCGCTTCCATCTCGAAGCAGAGCACACCACCCAGCTCAGCGCTGACTCTATCCCTCATTTCGCCGTCTCGCATTACTTGATTGCCTGATGCGATGGTGCCACAGTGTATCATAATCTCCTGGCCACGCGGCTTTCGATGTACCACCTTCTCCTCGTTGCATTGTTCACATCCCGCTCCTCCCGCATGTCTGTACGCGGCCTCAAACAGGATGTCCGGTCCAGCATTGTCACGCGTGAAGTCCGGCAGACTACTCAATCTCGATAGGTGACTTGAGAGGTCGACTCTTCGCCTCAGTTGTCTAGCTCGTAGACTCGCAACCGCGCTTAGTAAGATCGTTGGAGGCGCATTGAGGAAACCAGTCCGAGTGAACCCGCTCGGTGTCGCCTTGCCCAAGTCATACTGCACTACTCCGCCGTGCTCCTTGAGCGGCTGACTGACGACGACATCCCCAAGCCGCACATCTTGCCCAGAATTCGGCACACCCCCTCCAATGCCTACTATCAGATGGAATCGGATCGCGTTGAAGCCCAGCTTCATTTGCACCACCACTGAGGCTGCTGAATTGTTTCCCGTCTGGCCAGCCGGCAAACATGCGATCACAACGTTATGTTCACCCATGCGGCCAAGGGTGTATGTATTGGAATCATCTGCATCTTGAGGGAGACTTTGATGCTCCTCGTCTAACATCTCTTGTGCCGCCGCGAGCTCGATTGGGAGGGCGCACACCCATCCTACAGTGTAGTCTTCGCGGGTAAGGCGAGGCGGTGAGGCCCTTGTCCGTGCAGAATATGGCATCTTCACGATATTGAGTCGACGCGCGCGCACGTTTCGCGGAGCTCGCGTCTCAAGGAGCACGATGCTGCATTTGGTGGCATCATAGGTGACGCGGGTGCGCAGCGACGCGACAATCGCGGATACGGTGGGCCCAGTCCAATAAGCCATTAAGTGGGGCCAATGCACATGATGGCCAGGGACAGGAGCATCATTGACTAGAGGTCGGCTCTTGTAAACGATGTGTAAACGATGGGATTGGAGTTGAGATGGTTTTCACCAAGAACGTAACGCACGAATCTATCCTTCTTGGCGGCGTGACCTAACTACTCCACCCCCCCCCCTGATCGGGTGGTTAGCGTAAAGCCACCGCACGACCACGAAGGAGGTCTTTTAGAATAGAAAAAAACGCTAACGACTCGGGAAGGGAGGGTGAGTGTAATTGACATGGCGACCCTGCATGAAAATGCCCGCAACAGCGCGCATAGAGCTAATGATGACTTCCTAGCATCAGAGGGAGTCTCTAGGGCTCTCCGGACAGCAGCACCAGCAATATTTGGATGCCCAAACCACCTCTGTGAAGTTTCAAATGGTGGAAATGACGCGTGTGGATGATATATGTGGTGTTTGCATATACGGAGATTCGGTTTGACTACCAGAGGCTTGATTTACACGGCATCCCCTGGTGTTAGGGTTTTTGGTGGCAGCGAGATGTCTTGGAAATCGGCAATGAATTACGACACCCCCGTGGCAGGTTGAGGTCAAGGCTGAAATCTGCGAGTGGCTCAGCCACACTGCAGTACGGCAAGGCAATCATCATCAACTCGCAACAAGGGGGCCAAGGCTGCGCTCTCTTCCCCGCCTGCCTCAGAGTGGGGAAGAATCGACAACCATCACTTGCAGTTTCCTTCATCTCCCTACCTCTCCGCTGATCAGACATAGTCCAGACTGGAGAGCGCCAGAATATGACGGACCCATTCTCGGTTGCGGCGGGGACAGCGGGGCTGATATCCCTTGGCATCCAAACAACGCGCACCCTCATCCAATTTTACTCGTCATACAAACACCGAGACTCTAACATTGCCCGAACGACTGAAAAGCTTGAGTGCCTCTTGGGAACATTGCAGGTCCTAGAAAGTGCTCTTCAACATCGATCCGATGATCCTCTAATCGTTCAGATCGATTCCTCGGTTCGACATAGTCGCGAAATCATTCAAGAGCTACAACAAGAATGCGCCAAGCTAACAACGTCGTCATCCAACTTCACTTGGAGTGACACGAAGGTTGTCGGGCGTCGCGCTGCATATCCATTCCGTGCTAGTACGCTGAACAAGCTAGACGAAGATGTGGGCGAAATGCGCAGCCACTTGTCGTTCGCACTCGACGTGCTCCAGCTTCAGGACAGTCGAACTCTTCAGGACGATCTCGCCGAGGCCAAGTCAGTGATCGAACTCATTAGGACCACTCAGATATCAGGGGCCATCCGCGACTGGCTCCGGGCTCCGGACGTCTCGGTCAGCCACAATGCCGCACGCGCGAAGCGCCATCCAGGCACCGGAATGTGGTTCATTCAAGGGCCCCATTTCTCCAGGTGGATCACTCAGCCCAGCGCATTTCTCTGGCTCCATGGATTTGCAGGATGTGGTAAGACTGTCCTCTGCTCAACTGCCGTTGAATATGCCTATCGCCAAAGGGGACGGGAGTCCCATGTCGGAGTCGCATGTTTCTATTTCACCTTCAACGATGAGTCGAAACGAGATGAATCCGCCATGCTCCGGGCGCTTCTTCTCCAACTAGCTGACCAGCTTTCCGATGGCCACAAGGTCCTCCAACATCTTCACGATGCGTACAAATCCGGCCCACCTCCGCCCCTTACGTTGCGTGACTATCTTCGACAACTCATCAAGAAATTCGATCGCGTATACCTTCTGATAGATGCGCTCGACGAGAGTCCCCGGTATGATCAACGAGATTCCGTTCTCGAATCGATCGCTGCCTTACGAGAAGGGGCGCCAACCGGGTTACATCTTCTAGTAACGAGCAGGAATGAACCTGACATACAGGATGCCCTTGGCACTGCAATCGAGGAAGTGAAGCTAGAGAATGCCGGTATTGATGACGATATCGGTAAATTTGTTGCTCAAAAGCTCGAGACCGATCCCATGCTTAGGAGGAAGTGGCATGGAGATCGGGAGAAGATTCGGGAGGCGTTGACCCAGCGAGCCCAAGGAGTGTAAGTGCTTCCATCAATTTTCGGTAAGCGTACGGACTAAAAGCGCGAATAGTTTCCGCTGGGTCGAGTGCCAGTTCAAGGCTCTCAAGAACTGTCCTAGAAGCCCATATCATCTCGACGAGTGCTTACGTTCGTTGCCGAAAGACCTCGATAAAACCTACGAGAGGATGTTGGCCAACATTGAGAACGAGTCACCCGCCGGTGCTCGAGACGCTCGACGTGTCTTGACTCTGCTCTGCTTTGCCCCACGACCACTGACGGTCCCGGAACTACTTCATGGAATTGCCGTTGACCTCGAGGAGCCACCGAGCCTTGATCGTCAACGTTTGTTAGCTGGTGGGGCCGACGACTTGAAAGAGATATGTCCCGGACTAATTGATTTTGGAGTGCAGGAGTCAAGCTCTGCTTCTGACGACAAAAAACCGATAATGACCGTCCGCATCGCACATTTCTCCGTGCAAGAATATCTTGAGTCGAGTCGAATCAAGAAACAGAATGTAGCATCTTTTGCACTGTCGGCCCCCTCTGCACACGCAGAAATTGCACGAATTTGCTGTGTATACCTGCTAGATCCCGAGCTGTCGAGTGGCGAGCTGAACTCGTCGAAGCTCCAAGACTTCCCCCTCGCCCACTTTGCGGCTCTGTTCTGGCATCACCATTATGAAAAGTCTCAAGGAGAAGCCTCCCGACTCTGCAAGCTCATCGAGCAAATTTTTGTGCAACGAGGTTCGTTCTGCACGTTATTCAAACTGCACGATATAGTGGATCGACCGATGCATACAGAGGTTGATCTCAGCCTACCTTCGAATAAAATCGCAGCTCCGCTCTATTATGCGTCTTACTTGGGCTTTAGTTGGATCGTGGAAAAGCTTTTAGCGCCCATATCCGATGAGAAAAAAGGAAAAGAGAATAGGGTCAACGCGCAGGGTGGATACTTCGGCAACGCACTCCAGGCAGCTTCAGATGGAGGCCACGAGGCGGTAGTGAAGCTGCTGCTCGACGTGGGCGCCGACGCCAACGCGCAGGGTAGTGGAGCATACAGCAACGCACTCCAGGCAGCTTCAGATAGAGGCCACGAGGCGGTAGTGAAGCTGCTACTCAACGCGGGCGCCGACGCCAACGCGCAGGTTAGATACTACGGCAACGCACTCCATGTAGCTTCAGATAGAGGCCACGAGGCGGTAGTGAAGCTGCTGCTCAACGCGGGCGCCGACGCCAACGCGCAGGGTGGAAGATTCGGCAACGCACTCCAGGCAGCTTCAGATAAAGGCCACGAGGCGGTAGTGAAGCTGCTGTTCGACGCAGGCGCCGACGCCAACGCGCAGGGTGGAAGATACGGTAACGCACTCCAGGCAGCTTCAGGTAGAGGCTACGAAGCGGTAGTGAAGCTGCTGCTCGACGCTGGCGCCGACGCCAACGCGCAGGGTGGAAGATACGGTAACGCACTCCAGGCAGCTTCAGGTAGAGGCTACGAGGCGGTAGTGAAGCTGCTGCTCGACGCGGGCGCCGACGCCAACGCGCAGGGTAGTGGAATATACAGCAACGCACTCCATGCAGCTTCAGGTAGAGGCCACGAGGCGGTAGTGAAGCTGCTGCTCGACGTGGGCGCCGACGCCAACGCGCAGGGTGGATACTACGGCAACGCACTCCAGGCAGCTTCAGATAAAGGCCACGAGGCGGTAGTGAAGCTGCTGCTCGACGCGGGCGCCGACACGAACGTTGAGTAAGCTATATGATTGACAATTAAGTCCCCCGAGCAGTTCCGTCACATTTAGGATATAGTTTTTACTAACGTAGCTTTCTCTCTTATTATTTATTAACGTACATCCACTCGTAGCGGAACAACCCCTGTGATAGAAAAATCGTCGGTACTTTGACTTCGCAAGCACAACGAGCTTGTGCACGCCGTGATTTTTCTAATACTACCTCGTAATACTATACTTAGACAGCTTCTACGCCGCCGTAATCCGTTTGAAATAGAGAACTGCCGGAGGTCAAAAACAGTCACTAGGAAACAAGCCCAGCGCATTTATATGCAGGATCCAGACACTCCTGTATAAGGCCTTTCCGTAGTCTCCACATTCACGGAGGCACGGCCCAATCCACCAGCTCTACACTCATGCCGTCTCAGCCACGAAGCGCACCGCCGAGGACAAGGCCAGCTGCGAACAACAATTACCAGAAGCTATCGAAAACGCTCTACGAGAAATTGACCAAGCTATGTCTTGAATATGACACACACGTATACTTCCTAGCATACCTATCGTAACGGCCGCTTCAATGAATCGAAATGAACATCATGCGACCTTGTACTCGGGGCCCACATGTTGGCGCTAACAACCCGGTCAGGGGGGAGAATGTACGGATTGGCCTACTACCCCTGCTCAATACCCCCACATGTTGGCGCTAACGACCCGGTCAGGGGGAAGCCATCGCCAAAGTACCTAAAGTAGTTAGGCGCACTCTAGGACTCACCCTAGCGAGATATCGAAGTTTTAGATTGGCTGCTTTTCCGCCACTAGTGTCTACTCGAGTCTTGGCCTATTGAAGGCCCTGTGTATATACATGTAGCCCTCTCACCCATCGCAAGGTGAGCGCAAAACAATACAAGCCTCGAACGCATCAATGGCTTCCAACGACTACGAGATGCGCAACGCACCCGGCCGTGCACCAGGGCCGCAACCTTTTGCTGCAGAGCAGAAACTACTCTCCACCACGCAAGCTGAAGTACCCGAAGAAAGACCACACTCAATGCGCTCATCCATCACGGCGCGCGAGCCACGCTATGTTGCGAAGAAGCGCAACTGCGTTCAATCTCTTCTCGTTCTCTTTTACATCGCATTGGCACTCGTCTCCTGGATCTTGCTCTGCCAGATGACGTACAAGCCGTACGGGCGAAAGAGCTACTTCGAGACTGAGTCCGACGGTATAAGTCGGGCGGGCGAAATGACGGAGAGGCTGCGAATCAACGAACGATACATTAGAGCCATGTACATTGTTAAAACGATCGTGACGACTCTTACAATACCAGTTACGGGGTATGTGTGTATGGCGGCAGCTATGTCGTATCTACAGAGCAATGCTACCAAGAGTCGACTCACGCTCAAGCAAAGCATGGCTGTGGCTGACCAGCGGTGGGCAAACCCGTTAGCCTGGGCATATGCTGGTAGCTTGCCGTTGTACATTGGCTTCTGCTTAATGCTTCTAGGTAAGACATGTTCCTGAGTAGACATGGATCTTAATCCTGACATTCGTAGGCGTCCTCTCGCAGATTCTACAGAGCCACTTCATCCAACAAGAAACGTTCCGAGCGGGGACGCCCGACACGCGACACTCAACATCCTTCATCGACGTCCTTCGCACCAGGCCATCATTTTCCACATCGACGCCGGACACATACGACTACGGGAGATATCTCCTCCAGCTGCAAAACACATTGGCCTCAGGCATCGGGGGCAGCCTTTACGACCAACACCAGTGGAGCGAATGCGAAGGTGGCAGCTCCTGTGACGTCTATACGGCCCCGGGGACTAGCGTGAGCAACGAGGAGGAAATAGTTTACGGTCGTCGACTCAATTACATCACGCCGTTTAAGACGAATTTTAGCTCAGGCGTCTATTACAATCCACAATTCTCGCCACGCATCAATACCTCGCTCGAGTTCGACTCCATCTCTCAGGAAACATTCAGGCGTGAATGCCGCAATGAAACCCAAAGCGGCGCCTTCTACGCCAACTACGTTCACGCTCTGCAGGGAGAGCAATCATATGCAGGCGGGTTCAGCATCGGAGTATGCATCACGGGAGACCTGCGCAAATCCCCGTGGAATTCGACGAGAGATCGCCAGGAACTCTCCGAGACGATGTACTTCTCGCTGGTCTCGAATACCTTGAAACCCGACGATCCGAGCGCAGACCAGCCTGTCACGATTTATCGGAAAGTCAGCGCCAAGACGACGCTCGGGTACTTTGAGCTTCCCAGCATGTCGAACGGATACCAAGCGGGACCCCTCCAAGACAAAGATCCAATTACCAACAATACAGACCAGTTCATCTCAATCAATTGGAAACGCGCGGACGACAACAACACCGCACCTTTTCCTGCCATAGCAGCAACAGAGCGCAACCTCGTCAACACTCGCCACCTTGGACCATTATCTTCGCTCGGTCTCGCTCTTTTCAATTATCGCTCCTTCGTAGGCGCGCGCATGCGCAACGCTACGTCTTTCACTGAGGCTGGAGAGCAATGGAAGCCGGGCAACGATATGAACTGCGTGGCGATGGCCCCGTTCGACGGATTTTGTGATCATACCAACTACGGCGAATATTCTGTAGCTGCTGGTGTGTTCAGGTTTTTGCAGTCTTTTGAAACGAGGGGCGAAGAGTGGCTTGCGCAGGGATTGAACATGACGAATTACTTGTTTATCACGGGCAAGGGTGTGGATGATGCGAGATATGTTACTGTTCATTTTGATGAAGGATTTGAGACAATCAGACCTAAGATCAGTCGGGCTGGTATACTTGTCGGATCAATTCTGCTGGGTCTCCATCTTCTTGGACTTTTGGTCCTATCCGTGTACAATCTAATTTACAGTCTTCCAACAAGCCGTTTAGGTGCGGAGGTCATGGTCAGGATGGGTGTGGCGCACGCGGAACTGCTGAAAGGAGCAGAGAGCAGGAAAGAATGGGAGGACTTTGTGGGCATATTGCCAGCTTTTGCCGAGGGGAATGGCCCGTCGACAACGAGGGGATCGCGCTCTTGAAATCATACGAGAATTTGTCGTTAGATGATTATTGGTACCCACGCTTCTTAATTTCCAATGATTCTAAGAGTCTCCGGATATTACGTTACTATAATATTGTAAATTTATTAATTACTGTAGTAAAACGAGACTTCTAACGTGCAGTATAAAGGACGACAGTAGCCAAAGTCATGTGTTTAATGTATAGATACAAATCATAAAGAACACACGCCTTTGTCCAACTCAATGTGCCCGGTAGGATAAGTCTTATTTTACAACATCTCTATGTATACGAATTCATCCTTAGTAGGACCTCTAGCCACGACAGCCGCAGGGTTGTTGCCAATGCGCCCCGTCGGTAGACATACGATCGCGACACTGTGCCCCGCGATCGATCCAAGCGAGTATTGATTCTTGTTGTGGTCGTCGACATTGCGCTCAAGATCCTCATGCTCTTCATCCAGCATCTCCTGCGCGGCCGCCAGCTCGGCCAGGAGCACGCACACCCACCCTACTGATTACTTCTCGCGGGGTGGTAGCGTATGTCTAGATTGTTGCTTTAGAAGAAGGCTCTGTACGATCAGGCGCAAGAGCATCAACGCTGCTGTATCTTTTGTATTTATCACAGCGAGAGCATACTGGAGTAGGCTTCAAAACATATTAATAGAAGACTTAAGGAAATTTTGATCTCAAAGTACCCATAGTTTGTCTCGCGACAGGGTGTCTCGCATTCCAGGGACAGACATTAGATTTAGCAATCTATTACCAGGAGACTATAGGAAGTATCAACGCGCTGAGAAGACGAGAGTTGCTTGATCTTAAAGTACCCGTGATTTGTCTCGCTACACCGGGTGTCTCGCGACCCCGGGATAGACGTCAATACTCCTCATCAGAACAAACCGGCTCTTCTCTCCCGGGAATACCATCCGATGCCGGCGAAGACGGTTGGGCATCATCGGCCTCAGGCAAAGCACCACCCCCACCCCCCACCCGCTTACCCAACTTCTTAGCCGCCCTATGTCGGTAAGGTTTCCGCGGACCCTCAGGATTCTCCGAGTCCGTTCCTGACAGCGACGAGTCCGTGCTTATAGAGGAGGAGGCATCATCGTCGGCGTCCTCATCGGGTTGATCCGTGTCAGTGCAACGGGGAGGAAAAGGACTAGCGAACCCGGGAGAAGTAGAACTCGAGCCGGAATTAGAAGGACCAGCAATAGGGCTAGAAACCGCACGACTAGCCATTATTTGAGCAATAGTTTCAGGTGCCAGTGGTTCTGTCCAAGTCACTGGTTCCGTTGGTACCGCGTTAGCAGCAGCAGCACGACGGGTAGCCTCAGTGCGGTCTAGCGCCATGTCTCCAGTGTAAGCCGGCAATTCAGCCCCAAGAGGAGCCAACAGACGAGTCACAACCCCAAATGTCAGCCATTCGAGAAGCGTCTTCACAAGCGTGTTCACTTCCTCTTGCAACGGACCGGCACTAGAACCAGAAGTATCAGCGTTAACATCCGCGGCCGTAGGTAACACGGTCGTCACTATCTCGACAATCCCTGGCCTGAGAAGTGAGAATAGCCATTGCGTTAGCTGTAGCTGAGCTTCAGCGTTGTAACCTGTAAACTCGGGATGAAGGAGCGCAGAAGCAGCATCCCTACGCGCCATATTGTCGATATCTAATATCGCATCTATCTCTTCTGATGTAGCAGAAGTTACTGCTAGATCCATAGCGGTGAGAGCGCGCATCTCAGCCGCGGGGACTGCCTTCATCCGTTCTATAATGTCGTACGTCACCGTTGTCACATCAGAGGCCCTGAAAGGACCTATGAAAGCTTCGTCGCTCACGTCGGAATCTGGACATTCGGTAGAGTCGTCATCGCCAAATTCATATTCGGTGTCGTATGGGATGGGGATGGAGGCTGGATCCAGGGGATCTTGGGGCTGATTGGGTTCAGGAGTAAGCTTGGAGGTGGACTGGGGTTGTCCGGCCGTGAGGCTAGGAGCTAGGCCAGCAGGAGGGATGTCATCTTCTTCATCTGAGTTCTCATCTTCTTCATCTGAGTTCTCAGCTTCATCATCCGAGTTCTCATCTTCATCATCCGAGTCCTCATCTTCATCATCCGAGTCCTCATCTTCATCATCCGAGATCTCATCTTCATCATCCGAGATCCCATCTGAATTATCTGAAACATCTTCGGCCTCGCTCTCATCGTCTGCATCGTCAGGGTTGCTAGTGGTCGCCTCTTCGGACGTGGTCTCGGCGGGAATGTCTTCGTGCACAATCTCAGCCTGAAGACCTTCAGGCGTAGACTCAACATGCACATCTGCGGGGGCAGATTCTGTGGGGAAATCTCCAGACGCAGTCTCGGCGAGAAGATCTTCAGGCGCAACCTTAGCACGAACCTCTTCAGGCGTAGTCTCGGTGTAGAAATCCTGACGTGTAGTCTCGGTGTGAGCATCTTCAAGTGTGGTCTCGTCGTGAACATCCTCAGGCGTAGTCTCGGCGTGAACATCTTCAGACGCAGTAGTGTGAAGTCCTTCAGGCGCAATCTCAATGTCAAGTGGCGACGACATGGTTGCTTCTTCCTCTGATCTCGCTGCTTCCTCCGTTGACTCTGGTCCGTTCTTGGGATCGTCCTCTTTATACGATTCCTCGGGATCGACGATGAGTGCATTGTCTCGTTTGGCGTCAACATTGTTTGTTACCATGTCAGCGTTGAGCGGCATAGCCGGTGACTCCTCTTCTTTGCCATGTGTACCATCAGTGTGGACGTCGGGTGTTGTGTCCTCTTCGTCATCCATCTCGAGAGGACTAGTGGTCAGCGTAGTGTCAAACGCCGGGGTTGGGGCGGGTTCCTCAGCTTCGAGTTGTTGCTCCGCTTCTTCTTGCTCCTTTGCGCCTCGTGCAGCCTTCTCGATGTCGGAACAGCCCTCTCTTGACGTGCCATCAAATCGCCCAGCCCAAGAAGCTTCCGTGGGCACCCTCTCAGCGCTGGCCTTTGTGGCCAACAAACCCTTCATACCCGGGCGCTTTGGCGAAGAATTGTCACGCTCGGACTGAATGGCTGCCCAATCAACATGCCCATCGGCTTCGACACTACGCCTCTTCTCGCGTCCGCGCCCAGAAGAGCCCTCGAATGGCCTCTTGGTGCCGTTGGCTTCAGTCGGAGCGGGCACCTCACCGTCCTTTGGACCAGGGAGCACTTGGAAGATGGTTCGCGGTTCAACAAAAGCGCGTTCCAGAACTGCCGTATTGTCCTGCAAAGACCCGGTTGCGCCGGAATAGTTGACAAACCACAGGGTTACGAAAGTAACCACACCCACGGCCACATCCGGTATACTCTCCAATCCACTGTCCACGAATGGAAGACAAGTAAGTCCGAAAGCCGCGAGCATACTAGATACCAGCACCACTGTGAGTAGTGTGACTTGGCGCGCTCCCTTCCCTGTCTGCAGACCGGTGATGAGGACCAGAGTGGGGAAGGCGACGAGGAGCGCGATGGTGGGTGCGCGCCAGAGCCAGCGGAGAGTGGGGAAAGGGATGGAAGAGATTGCGACTGTAACTTGGGGAAATGTAATCGATGGAGCTTCTGGAAGAGAGACGTGGTGAATTGCGTTGAGAAAATTGGACCGGTACCAGTAACTTGCGGCACAAAACACAACAACTGCAATCGAAGTGTAGTACTGCGGTTGTCGAAGCTTTGCTGAGAGCGAAAGGGCGAAAGCGTAGAGAGTGCCGGCAAGGTCGTCAAGAGTACGGATTGCGAAACGTATAGCATCCGTTCCATTCTGTGAGATCCAATCCCGAATGGCAACCAGCCATCTTTGGCTGATCTGCAGGCCATTCATGATGTTGTGGTAGAATGGCCCACGACTCCATCCGTGGAAAGAACTTAGACCCCACATCATGAAGTGGAGTACAACGGTAAGTCCTTCACTGAGTCCTTCGATGAGACGTCTCAGAGCTTTATCCATCAGGTGGAACAAGATAGCGCCTCGTGTACGAATCCGTCTACCGGCACACATCAAGCGGTGCACCCCTCGCCAGAACGCAATGATACTAGCGCCGCGCACGCGTAGAACCAAGTCATCGAGCCTCTCCTCTTTGATTTTGATGCCCCTTGAAGCGAGAGCACCAACTGCGAGCAACCCAAGATCGCGGGCCCAAACTGCTGGTTGCCCTTGCCCCAAAGCAGCAACACCAACCGAACTAGTCACAAGAACGGTGGCATAGAGAGGTAGGCGGTAGGCAGGAATCGGGTGGCGGCGAACTTTGGGGAACACGTAAGAGAAGAGGAATATGGTAGCCGGGATGAAGACTCCACCGCGGAGAAACCAGTTGTAGTCGCCATTGGTGGTGGTCTCGGCGAGGAAGGCGGTGGTGGTGGCCTTGATGGAGTTGAAAGGGATGAGAGCAGCCTTCTCCACCAAGCCCGAGGATCTTTTGACGTTCGTTGTATACGACTGAGGGCTATAGTCTGACAGGGTAGCTTTGGGGTTAGTCTTGATGCTATCGATGGTAGCGGCGGCGCTAGTCCTGACGCCCGTGATTACATCAGCGGCGTTCCTCTTGACGCTATCGATGATAGTGATGGCACTGATCTTGCCACTGCTGGTGGTAGCTGCTTGCTTGGAGAAGGGGGTGTTCTTGAATGCGGGAGTGGAGATGGCCGGCATGAGGAACGAAAATACAGAAGAAGTAGTTCTCGTGATAGCGTCCGCAACAGCATTGCAAGAGCTGGTGATGTGGTCGAACATCCAAGAAAAGACTGAGGAGGCAGTGCCCATGACAGCGTCATGGACAGCAATGCCGGAGTTGAAAATGTAGTTCCAACCGTTGAAGCCGCACGAGGCGAGGGCAGTGCAAAATGAAGCCCGGATATCCCCAAGGAAAGTAACACGCGCAGAGATCTTCTCCCAAGCGTTCATGCTGCGCGAGGAAACGGAAGTGCAGACGGAAGTCCAAACATCTCTATAGGAAGCGGACTGCGCGGCAACATCTTCTTTTACGGACACACTGGACCAGTAAGCGGTGGTCCGGAGAACAAACCAAACTTTCCCAAGGAAAGCAAATAGCCAAGAGACGAATTCCCAAACAGCTAGGCCGTACGAGAGCACTACCGTCCAGATAGAAGACCACATGGTGTACCAAGAGGCCATGAAGCGAGTCCCGAGGTTGTGCAGCCAAACGATCTTGGAGTAGCGCTCATCTTCAGGAGTGACCTTGAGAATTGCCCGATCAACATGATGCTCAGCATGTCGCTCAACAGCTCGCCTGACGTAGTTTGCAGCTTTCACAACGTGAGGACGTGCCCACTCGCTGCATGCAGGCGCATAGTGGCGACCGGCGGCAAACAAGGCGCTCGTGCTGTAGAGGCCGGCTGCCACAACGGGGTGGGTCTGGGCGGCCTGGTAGGCGAATTGCAGGAGAGCTGCCATGGGTAGCAGCTCCGTCCTCGAAAGGTGTTTTCGCGTGTGTCGTGTGTGTTGTGTGTGTTGTGTTCAAGTAATGTTCGTGTGCAGTGAGTTGTCGAGCGCTGGCTAGCGAAAAGGAAATCTGGCAGTAGCTTCGATTGACGACATATGATGAGGGGAGCTGTGTTGATGCCGTCCTGTAGCAGGACGCGATGTGGTGCTACAAAGCAGTTGTACGGGAGAAGAAAGAGATAATGGCACGCGAAGTGGACGCTTTGTTTGTGGTGAAAGTGACAAGCTTGAAAGAGACTTGGCAAGCACATAATGGCATTGTAGTGGAGGATAATAAAGGAAGACGGAGATTCAATTGCCGTCAAGCTTGGACAGGGCTAGTTTGGGATGCCAGAACTATAGAGTGAGGTCGAGCGGCATGGCAAGCGCACGGGAGAAAATAGACCGCGGCGTGTTCCGCTGCTCTCTCTTGAAGGGACTCTGCGCGTTGATGCGGGCTGCCGGGCTATCACAAGTAGTGTTATGGCTCTGGACGTGACCTCATCATGGCAGCTTCGACGCGACGGCAATGAGCTCCCAAGCTCTTCCACCCACCTCGTCGGCGCTCCTAACCTCGACAGCCCATGCCCGCCCAAAGCACCCCTTGTAGTCCTCCCAGTCCGCAGTCGGGCCAATCCAGACCATCCTTTCCACGGTCCCGTCACCGTACGCAGCAATGTACTCGTCTACTAGTCCAACGCGTCGCGGGTATACAAAAAGCCATGCCGCGCTCTCTGCAGCGCGAGGGTCGAGAAAGCGCGAGCCGGACACGGTATGGTGGTGGGATGCGGGCAGGAAGCGGTTGGAGCTGGGCTGAACCTCGACGCCGACAATGTCGAGGCAATGCGGTTCGGCGAGCAGCAGTGCTTCAAGCAGGCCGTAGCCGCTGCCTATGGATAGTATGAGGTTGGACGAAGGCCCGAGAAGGGCGGCGAGGTGGGCGAGGAGGGGCGCGCTGAGGGCGAGACAGCAGCCGGGATGCACCGCAGGCTTATCCGCGAGAGACGGCAGCGGAGGAGGGAGCGACTGTGCGGGCGCGACAGGCTCGACATCGTACTCGGGGTCGAAATTGAGGGCCGTCATGGCGAAGACTGGGTTGCGGGCACCAGAGGAGGAGAGCGGGGCAGACGCGTTGGATTCATCGTAGGCGGCGGACAGGGCTTGAGGAACACCAGTACCGCTTCTTGAAGCGCCGTATGCTCATTGCATTGTGGGTTCAGTCGCTATCGAGGGTAAGAGTGTGTGAAGACTGGAAGTCGTCCCATGTCCAAAGTAGCTGCTCCGATGATTCGTCGATGATTCGGCCCATGTCTAGCTGCACGGAGCTATGGCCACGGCCGCTATCTCTGCCCTGTCACGCCTCTCCCCCGCAGCTGCCTCCGCCAACCACCGCCGACCGACGTCACCAGCCACCCAGTTCGCAGCATCTGCATTCCACCCGGGCAGAGAGCAGGACAAATCCACCGCCGCCTATCAATCTTCATGTCGTTGTAGACGACATCTTGAGCAAATCATGGCTCGCCTCTCCAACCCGCTGGGCTTCACGCCACTGCCCGTCATCATCCTCATAACAGTCACGTACATCGCGCTGTTCGCCGGCTTGCTCAACGTTCACCTCACCGTGCCCAGCTACCCGTCCCGGACGCCTGAGGGGACGAATCTCACCCAAGCCTGGCTTGATCTGGAGCACATCACCCGAAGATTTCATCCGTACAACAGTCATGCCAACGACGATGTACGAGCTTATCTGCTGTCGCGGGTCAAGGACATCGTGACTTCAAAGGGGCTTGGCAGCGACCACGTCCAGATCATCGACGACAATGTCTCCAACATCACCTTCTCAAGCGGGAACACGACTGTCTACTTTGAGGGCACCAACATCATCGTTGCCATCCGGGGCTCAGAGGACAAGGAAGCCTTCTATCCTGCTACCCAGACGCCCTTGACTTCCGTCCGTGCGTCGAGAAATGGTGGAGTCTTGGTCAACGCCCACTATGACTCGGTAAGCACAGGCTACGGAGCGACTGACGACGGCGTCGGCGTGGTGTCTGTGTTGCAGCTACTGTCATACTTCACCGAGAGCGCCAACTGGCCCAGGAGGACCGTTGTGCTGCTGCTCAACAACGGCGAGGAAGACTATCTGAACGGAGCCAAGGCCTTCATGCGTCACCCCATTTCGCAAGTCCCGCACACCTTCCTCAATCTCGAGGGTGCCGGCGCTGGTGGCCGCGCAACGCTTTTCAGGGGCACGGACGCCGAAGTCACGAGCTTCTATAGGAAGTCCAAAAACCCCTTTGGGACCGTCGTTAGCGGCGATGGCTTCAAGAAGGGGCTCATTCGTAGCCAGACCGACTATGTCGTCTTCAACGGCGAGCTTGGACTACGCGGACTCGACGTCGCCTTCATGGAGCCCCGAGCGCGCTACCACACGGTTGAAGATTCCACGCGCGAGACCTCCCTAAACTCGCTCTGGCACATGCTCTCTGCTGCCATCGCTACCACCTCGGGTTTGGCTTCGGACACGAGCAGCGACTTCAGCGGCAGCGGGAAGGTACGCACTGATGGAAAAGTGGACACAGGCACAGGCACCGATGCAGTGTGGTTCGATCTGTTTGGTAAAATTTTCGTCATCTTCCGTCTTCACACCATGTTCGCTTTGTGCGTCACGCTTCTTGTGGTTGCACCTGTGATCCTGATTGGACTCACCATCGCCCTCTCAAAAGCCGACAAGAACTACCTGTTTGCACGGAAGAAGTACATCCACTCTTCGGATGATGACCAGCCAGTGGAGCTTAATGGCTGGCGCGGCTTCTTCAGATTCCCCATCGCCTTTACAGCCGTTACTGCCATTGTCGTGGCTCTTGCATATCTTATCGAGCGATTCAATCCGCATATCGTCTACAGCAGCCCATACGCTGTCTGGTCGTAAGCCGTCCCCTTGAACTCTGGTTACACTGAGCTAATCTAACCAGTATGATGCTGTCTGCATGGTTTTTCTTCTCCTGGTTTCTCCTCCGTGGCGCAAGTGCGATGCGTCCTTCGGTACTTCAACGCATGTATGCACTCATCTGGCTCTTTGCCGGTAGTTTTGCTCTTCTTGCTTTGGTCACAGTCATGGCAAACAACTTCCAGATCGCTGGTGGCTACTGGGCCATGTTTTACTTTACAGCCGTCTTTTTCGCCTTGTTCATTTCCTACATTGAGCTCTTCTTTGTTCCCAAGAAGTCCGCTTTCGTTGGCTCGTTCGAGGATCAAGACGCCGATCGCCCTGGCTCCAGACCATTGACCGGAACAACCACTGGCGCTCGGTCCGACGAACGTCCGGAAGTGGACGACGATGCTACAGAAACAACCTCTCTCCTCAGAGGCGATCGTCGAAGTTTCAGACGATATGATGGCAGACGCCAGTCTGCCAGCGACGCCACTGAACAAGACGAGCGCCCGGGTCCACCTGAACTAGGCCATCCGTACCCAGGAGAACAGGAGTGGAGTGGGAAATTGCCCGGTTGGCTATGGGTTCTGCAATTCCTCCTCCTAGCACCCATCGTCATCACGCTAGTCGGACAGATCGCGCTACTTCTCACTTCGGCGCTCTACCAGACTCCTGCCGATGGAAGCTCGACGTTTTTCATCTACATCGCATTCGCCATCCTCACCACCCTGCTCGTCGCACCCATTGGTCCCTTTATCCACCGCTTTACCTACCACGTCCCGACTTTCCTGTTCTTTATCTGCATCGGCACGGTTATTTACAACCTGGTAGCGTTCCCGTTCTCCAGGGAACATCGGCTGAAAGTGTACTTTGTGCAGCAGGTCGACCTTGACAGTGGGGTGAACACCGTCTCCTTGACCGCGCTCGATGGCTACGTCCAACAAATCGTCAAGGAAATACCCAGTGCGCAGGGCCGCCAAGTTAACTGCAGCACTCCAGATGTCGTCACTCGCAAGGAGCTGACCAAGTGCGCGTGGCAAGGATTGCCCGCCCAAGTCGTGCCGAAGGTCTCGCCATTTAGCAACAAAACCCATCCGACTTCCTGGCTAGATTATTCAATTGCCAGGGGTCACAAGGCCAATGAGGCGACGATTCGCGTCGTGGGTCAGAATACGCGAGCGTGTCGCATCGCGTTTGATACGCCGATCGCTGATCTGACCGTCGCTGGCGCCGTTTCAGATGATCCCCGCTTCAATGCAACTGGGAACAACGGCAGCCGAGAGGTGCGCCTTTGGCACCGCGAGTGGTCTCAGCCTTGGGACGTTAGCGTGAGATGGGATCATGACGTGGCGTCGAACTCGTCGCTTTCTGGAAGGGTGGTTTGTCTGTGGTCGGATGCAAATGCGGGCGCCATTCCGGCTTTCGACGAGGTGCAGCACTATCTGCCTGTTTGGGCCATCGCGACCAAAATCAGTGACGGGCTGGTAGAGGGATCCAAACGTTTCAAGCTTTGATGCGTTCCACGGTCGCCCTTCCGTGAGGCTATCCTGCTCGCCCTATGCGTGAGGGCCCGGGCTGTTATCTCCTTTTTACACCTGCTGCGATATTGCTTGTCACTGCATATAAGCACGGCGTTTCTGGCATTGTTGCGACTCGTTCTTCCCGATGACCTTGCATGCGACTAGCTTTCGTCTTCTTCTCCTTCTCCCCTTTTCATCTGAATTTGCTGCATCCTACTGCATCTTGAGCATTTCTACGAGCTGTTTAGCATGTTCATAGTTTTACAACTTGTCCGTCTTTCTCGATAACATCACGCGCGCCGCTCTCTGGCGACTAATGGAAACGATTACTACGGTGTATCTACGACACGCACGCATTACACGGATCTTTGTTTGAATGCGACACTCGAACAAGCTCACTCTTTTTGGATCCGTTCGTCTCCCGTTTGCTTTTTCTCCCAGATTTCACTCACCCATCCCAGGGGCCATCACAACCACCATTGTCATCCGCTGCGAGAATGAGCGGAGTTCTAGACAGCGTGCGTGACTGCGCGCAGGCTTACCCAATGTCTGTTGCAGCCGGCTTGATCATCGCCTTACCCGGGACATATTGCTTTATGACTGGGAAATCAATCTCCTGCGCAATAGGTCTCAGTTGCGCCGACCCGACATTACCTTCCACCCCATCCTTAGCACGCCTCAGGCAATCCCTATCCGTCTACGACATTCGAAATCCTCTGGATATACGGCACAAGTTCCCGACTTCCAGGTGGACGGATAAATCGGCGCCAACTTTCCTCGTCCAGATCTTCCACGACACAGTTGAGAACGCCGTTTACGTCTTCACTTCTGCGGGAGATCGGCTTGGTATCGATGCGTACCGCCTAATGGAGGTGTTGGAGAGTCGATGGGCCCCGCAGTTTTCGTATTCGCGACTAGTCTCGGTAGCCGTCTCGACGGCGCTGCCTGGCGCGTTTCTGGTCTTTCTGCGCGACCATCCGGAGTCATGGGCTACCAGGCACCAAACTAAAATAGCGAATGCGCTGCATGTCCTTGCGCTCGTTTCGGTTGCGAATCAGAGAGTGAGTGTGCAGGATCTAATCGTTGCGGGGTTCGTGCTGGTCTCGTTTGAGGCGTTGCAGATGGGAATGAGGGAAGGGCGGGTGGTAGGTCGTGAAGCTAAAGATGCTCCGGCTGCCTTTGAAACGTTGCTGAATCGGACGCACGGGATTGTCGCCAAGTCGGATTTTGGGGCCTCCTCGGAACGACGGAGAAGAAGTGTTATAGATGCAAGCGTGGACGACCAGTGCTCAGCCACGATGGACTGTTCGAAGGACGTGGGACCTGCGTGGGAATCTGGGTATGCAGGGTCTGCGCTACTGTCACGCACGCATGTCGTCGCTGAGTCGGATTCGAGGACCTCAACGGAACGGCCTGGGAAAGACAAAAAAGACAATCACACAGACGACGAACTTGAGCGACTTCGAGAAACGATGACTGCCGCGAAAACGTCAGAGAAGGTGAAAGAGCTTGAACTGAAGCGGTTGCAGAAGGAACTTCACAATGCAAGGAACACTCTGAACGAAAATTACGCCGAATACTCCAACCTGAGAGACGAGATGAAGACCATGAAGCAGACCCTCGGGAGCGACCACCAGGCCGTCATCTACCGGAAGGACATCGAGCTCTTCGCACTCCGCAAGAGTAACGAGCAGAAAGAGACGTACATCAAGGAACGCGAGACTAAATGGGAAGACATCTACCGACAACAGAAGACCACGCTCGAGCTCAAAGATGCCCAGATCCGGAACCTGCAAGACCGTATCACGTTTCTCGAACGGCAAAAAACCTCTTCGAAACTCAACGGCGACATCAAAGTCGACAGCGCTGTAGATAGCGACACCCAGGATGCCGTGCAAGTACGTCTACTTCGCATCAAGGGCAGGAACTCCGCGGAGATTGAGCGGGAGATCGAGGAGAAGGATACCGAAATTGCGACGCTCAGACTTGACCTGGCTAAAGCGATGAGTGCCGGCGAGGCTCTAGGGAAGATGCAGGATGAGCTACGCCAGGCATGGGACTCTGTTTTCGATGTGCAAAAAATGCTCAACAATGAGCGTCAACTACATGTCCAGACTCAGAATGAATTACAAGAGGCTGCCGACCATCTCGAAGAAGAGTCCAAGAGCCGGAGCATGAAGAACTCCTCACTTACCGCCCTTCCGACGATCCAAGAGCAGGACAAAAATGAGCTGGAGGCTATGTTCAACGCTGCCCAAGAGGACAACCTTCGTCTTTACACGGTGGTTGAGGCGCTGGAGAAACGCGTCCGCGAGGCTAACGCGAGAGTCTTCACGAGCGAGCAAGAAGCCCATACGCTGACGGAGCAGCTCCGGTTGGAAAAGGCAATTAATGAGGATATGGAGACAGCGCGGCCAAGTCTAGTTCATCGCGTGCACTTCCAGCGTATGGAAGGGCAGCTTGCAGAGATTCGCGATGAGCTTGTGGAGAAGGACGATGCGGTAGAAGCCTTGAAGAAGACCATCGATGAGAAGAATGGCAAGCTTGCGCTGCTAGAAAAGAGCAAAGACACCGTCGCTACATCACAGACTAAGTTACTTGAGGAGAACGAGCAGCTCAAGAAAGAAGTCAAAGATCTCGAAGCGACGAAAGAACAACTCATGCTCGACCACGAACGCCTGGCTCAACATCGCTCTCGCCAGCGTACTTCCTCCGCAGAACATACATCCGCGCGCTCAAGCGCAACACTCTTCACAGATGCACAGAATCAATCTCAAGCCATCACTTCGGATGAACCGCTGCCTGCGCGTCCTGTCTCCAATTTGGCTCTTACGCCTACGCATACGCCTACGACCAGTATCCAGAACACACCAGAGCGATATCTGAGGACCGACCCGCAAAGACGAAGCATGATTTCGAACGATGTGCCCCCGCCTGAGTTGAGGGGTGTGAGGAGGAAGAGTCTAACGTTCAAGGGTTTGATGAAGAAATTGGTGAGGAGGGATGAGGTGGAGGAGAAGGAGGCGAATGATGAGAAGACGGCCAAAGAAGAGAAGAAGGAGGAGAGGCCGAAGACGGCGCTTATGCCCAAGGATAGGAATGTGCTAATCCGACCGAGGACTGCTGCGGCGACGCCGACATCGAAGGCGAAGGGTACGGACGAACCTCCCGTCCCGGCACTTCCTACGGCGAAGAAAGACAGCAAAACCAACGTTCCGACTAAGGAATCAGATGCTCCGAAGGGAACGGATCCGGCGAAGTCCAACACCCCAGCCTCAAAGCCAAAAGCTACCAGATCCACTAGCCCGCGATACTATGCTACGCATCCTGATGGTCGACCCATGACAGCCGCACCGACAATGGGGGCACCAACATTTAAGCCTGCCGAGCAGAATGCCACCGCCAAGGCAAAGAAAGAAGCGACTAGACCTATGACTGCTGCGCCGACAACTAGTGCAGCGATATCGGGCAAAGTGAAGGCGAAAGAAGAGGCTGATGTAGGCAAGGGGAAGGAGAGGCCGAAGAGTAGGGGGGCTTGGGCTGCTTCGTAAGTTTCTGATACTCACTGAAGAGTCGGGAATGTACACTGACTGTTGATAGAAGAAAGCTTGTACGACGGTCGATGGCTTGAGTCTGGTTGGATGGGGGTCGAGTGGGTGTTTTTGGCACGCATTTGTTTTGATGGTTTTGATATGCGACGGAGCTTTTCGGGGGGTTACTGCGCACGATATCACGGTATGTACGGCGTTGGAGAGTAACAGTTACACGCTACACGCTGGGTTCGGCTCGGAAGCAATACATGTACATATTTATCTTCAAGTTCATGATTTACATGCCTCGCTCTCTTGACCCGAGAGAAGTATCGTCACTGTCAATGACCATCAAGCAGTTCCCGGCCTCCCAGACCCTTCTTCCCGGAGTAACTCAGCGACCCGCACAGCGCGTCCTTGCAGCTCGACCGGATATTGCGATAGAATCGTTCTCCCCCTTACCCCCACCCGACCATCTCTCGGTCCAAAACTCCTTTTTCGTGCGCGGGAGATAAGCGTCTCGCCTTCGGGGTATCGCGCTAGAAACTCGAGGCCGTTGTCTGGAGCGGGTTTGCGTTTTAGTGTGCCGGCGGGTGTGCTGGTATGAATACCGGGGTGAAGAGATGCTGGAAGACGAGGCCAGCTTTCTTGCTTGCGGATTGGGAAGATTGGCGAGGGTGGTGCGTTTGGGGATGAAGATGGAGAAGTTGAGGGGGTGGAGGGAGGGGGGAGTGGTGGGAGTGGACGGTCACAATATGGAGGGGCGCTCTTTCTTCCTGGATTAAGTGGAAGGGGGTGGGGCGTTTTCTTCGTGCTGGTGCGTGTTGTTGGATTCGGGCTGGTATATGGCACCGTTGAGATGGCGGCGAATGAGGTTGGTGGGAAGGGAATTGCATCAGGACGGTGGGCAGAGATGAGCTTTTCGTTCTGGGAAAGTGGTCTGGTAGTGCTTTGGAGAGAGTCGTTCCGCAGTGGCCAATCTTCTGGGGATGGTGTGCAGGATGCTGCGTGTTGGGATGTTGGACGGCTTGTCGTTTCATTAGGTAGAAATACTTTTTGGAAAGGTGTCGGCGGACGAGTAGGCCAGCTACGCTCACGTGGTATCTGCGACTCTTGGGCTTCCGCTGCTGTCGAAGGTCGTCTCCTACTTCTAGTCTTATCTACGGGAAGGTGAGTATTCGGCGCCAGACCTTGTAGAACACTTGGATGGAGCTGAGGTGGCAGCGGCGGAGGTTGAGGTGGCAGGTATAGCGAACCTTGTCTTCGAGACGGTGCTCTACTTTCGCGCTGTTCATCGCTATTCATTTCATCGCCGTGACTTCGAGATGTCGCTCCGAGCCCCTGCAGTAGACTCGGATGCACCTTTATCGGGGGAGGTAGATCGGAAAAATCGGGGTAGCTGTGCTGAGGGCTTGGTTCGAGGCAGATTTCGTCGAAGATTCTTGGGATACGGGAGCGGGCGCTAAAGTTCCAGGGGTCGGGGACGTGTTTTCTTCTGCTTCTTGTTCGTGATCCGCGAAGGAGAGAGTTAATGATGGTGTCTGCCGTGGGCGCTGCGAAGTCATTCCCGTCGGCATGTCCATCACACCGCTCGCCAGCATGAACGTGATACTCGCAGCTCTCTCCTAACCCATGATCCCCGACCTTTCCCCCCAACACTCTCTTCACAAAAAGCGCCAGCAGTTCCTCCCCCTCCATCTCACCCGCAAACATGCGATCCACGACCAAACACTTCAACTTCTGACTCACTCCACTCGCCTGCCTCCCAAATACCAACTCACAAACGCGTCTATCACGATCTTGCTCAGGCTCCAACGATCTCACCAACACATTCATCACGCAATCCTGAAACGCTTCATCTCCAAACTGCGAACCCAGGATGTGCGCCTTAACGAGGACCTCGCAGTCGCGCCACGAGAGGGATTTAGGTGCGGTAGTGGCGGCGCCAAAGGCTTGCCGAATCGGGACGGCGACGAGTCCGGTTTCGAGCCAGTTCGCATAGATTTGGAAGGCTTTGGGGTTGGCGCTGGATAGCTCGATGCGGGAGATGGGGCCGTTGTGTTCCTGTGGGTGGATCCTTGTGCGAAGATAGGCGGAGCGCGCGGCGGTTTCTGAGTCGAGGTAGATTGATGGGCGGGGAAAGTCATCGGGCGAATCTATGCGGCCCGGTATGAACTCGATCGTGTGGGGAGGTTTAGAGGGCCTTGCGGTGCGTGGGCGGTGTTTCGACATTCTGGAAATGGAGAGCGATTGGGCGGGTTGGATGGAGAGCGATACATAACTGCGCTGACTGAGATTCTCGTCGTCATTGTCATGTTCGATATGTCGTGGCCTTTGGAATATCCAGTGATGCGTCAAGGACGTGATACCGCTGTCACACAACCCTCGGACTCACTAAGATTCCCGCCAACAAACACCCCCGAAACCACCTCTTCACACAACCCTCCACACAAGCGCATCAAGATTCCCTCATACCTCGATTTACCCTTTCACTATGCTACTGCGACGAAGGAGCCAGGCCGAACACATAAACCCACTTGCGACGCCCCAACGTCGTCAGAGTTCATATTCGCGATACCGTGTTACGCCATATCCAAGTACTTCAGTGTTAGACCTTTCACCCACCAGTGCTTCTTCTCACAGGCGATACTTCTCTTCCGCACCGAAATCTCGACATCTTCGAGCATCTGCGTCCTCAGCCTCGAAGCGCATGCTGCGAACTCGGTGTCGCAAATTCATCACCATGACTTTCGCCTTCTGCAAGACCAAGAGAGCCGATGCAAGCGCCCCCAAGCGGCAAAGAAGTAAGCTACAAAGAGCATCTAGATCGAGGGTGATCGGTGCGCCGACAGGCTTCAAAGTCAATCCGCTTCCGAACCCTGGAGAACCGGGCTTCGATGCCGACGGCGCCAAATTCTCAAGCAGCACGACACGGCGTGGGTTCGATCCGTCGCGTGGGCTAGTCCCAATCGCGCCGGTGAAAGGGCTGAGACCCATCTCGATGTCGTTCCTTGCCGCTAGAGACCCCGATGCAACGGCTTTAGAGAGTGTACGTAGGATTATGGATGTTGTCGCGATTCCAAAGGAATCGGCGTCTCTTCGCTCTGCCAAAGTCAGAAGTTGTGGGCTCTCTTCGCATCCGCTACCGCCCATTCGTGCACCACTTCTACCACCACCTCTCCGGAACACTACAATTCATGGGGAGAACAAGCTGCCGCGGAGCCTCGCAACTGTCGTTCCGGATACTGCACGTGCAGAGCTTGCGGCGGAAGCGAAGCCGGCGGCGCACAGTCTTCCCCTTGGTAGACAGGATCCTGAGCCGCGATACCAGGGCCCACGCCCTTTCCATCGCGTGGAGCCTACTCGTACACAATCCAGGGATACATCGCCATCATCAAGCAAGACTGCCCCAGCCGTACTCGAGAATCCAAATGCTCCTCCGCAAGCGAACACGAACGGTGTATCCTTCGACCGCCTCCCAGACCTGGATCCACATTCGTTCGAGCTCTACCAAGAGTACAAACGCACGGGGAAGATACGCTACTGCATACCGGAGTCAGCGCCCGATGAGAATAACAAGTACACCTGGCAGCACTGCTGGTCATTGATCAACGCCTACATCCATGGCACCAGCCTCGGAGATGTGGACTTTGCAGACCGAGTCATGGACATCTTAGATTCGCAAATCGTCCGTGGGGTATATGCTGATTACGATACCATCCGCCATGTCTTTACGGCCGGTGATATCCCGGAGCAGCTGAAGCGCTTTGTGGTCAATCGTTGTGTCGATGCTGGCGCAGACAACTTTCGGCGGGAGAAAACGCGGAGATTGCCGAAGTTGTATGTGCTCATGGTGCTGGAGACTGCAATGGGTCGTAAGTCACTTGGGGCCGGAATGCACTCAGCGACGCCTGTAGTGTGCGAATACCATCTTCATGGCCGGTCCCGCAGGTGCTACAAGGTAAAACGCCCAAACCATGAACAGAAAATGAGAACAAAAGAGGAAGAAGGAGCAAAAGCGAAGAATCTTAAGAGTACCGCTATGGCCGAATCGGAGCGAGAGTCAGCTGTGCTCGTTGGGACTGCGGAGGCAGTGCGAATGGTGAAAGTGAATGGGAGGAGTGCAGATGTTGCATCAATGCATAGTGCGACTGACTCTGTAAGGACTGTAAACGAAGTCGAGATTAAAATACCAATCACTGGAGTACGGAAGGATGAGATGCCGAGACTTTCGAAGCATGAATACGAGTCGACCAGCTTCGACTTCAGCGGGCTAGAGGGAGGCCGGATCCAGCGTGAGCAAGTAGTTTATCCTAAGTTCAGCGGTAGCTGCCGAGGTGCAGAAAGCGTCGAGTCGGATGAGAAGGCGCGAATCAACGAGGCAAATCGGAAATCTCAGGTCAAAGATGGAAATACCGCCAGCTGTTCTACAAGCCGCAGCGATTGCGAAGAGTAAACAGCGCAGGTGGACGAAGAGTTGTCGGGATCAAGCACCCCGGAGACGAATAGCCGGCAGTCTTTAGACACAGATGTGTAGAACACCCCAAATACTGCACCGACACCCGAAATTCCGCCTTCGATCCCATATGTCACTCTGGAAGTGAGGTAAATCATGGGACCGGTATCGCTTTGGCGCTTCTCAAGCGAGGCAAGCATGTTTGAGATATGTGCGCTACCTGGAGCGTACCCGGACTCGCAAGGTGCTGTGTGAGCAGCGGAATTTGGTCAGTTGAGCCATTTCAGACGAGGTCATGCCTTGTTTGTTCACCTATCGATAGCTGCAACAACTTAGAGGGGTCAAGGCCTTGTATGGATGGGGGCCGTCTGTTTAATTATGTGGGTTTTATTGCTATGCTGGAGTCCATAAAAAGACATCATTGGTGAAGTTTCAGTATATATATTTGGCTTTATCTTGATAAGCGTAGCACCAGAGGGCCGACAGGTTGAAATCTAGTGATGACGTGCCAGTAAGACGCCCTCGAGGCGTAGCAATCGTGGAGTTCCAGGGTCGGGAAGCTGCCTAAATTGCAGCTTTTCGATGCGTCTCCGAGAATGTTGCAAACGCGATACAGAATTATGGTGTTCTTCGGGAGATAGAGCTGGCGCATCCCCGACCGGCAGTGATTGCGGACCGTTTTAGGATCGCCAGTGCAGTGCTGACCAATTCGGCACCTAGACCACCTTTCGCGCGAAAGAGATCACAACCAACATTCAAGCCTGCATCACTAAGTCGTAGTATGCCTTCGCTAAAATGATGTGTTACTCCGCTGGAAAGTTATATCGACCAGGCTCCCCACCCTATTGCACAGATACCTGCGGGATCATGTGTTCCCCCGCCGGAACAAAATATAAATCAAGCTGACTCCCCCCCCCGGTTAGCATGCAGGTGCAATATACCAGAGCGCGGTTGCGTCCACACGTGCGCTGTGCGGCTATTTAAATTCCGCATAATTCCTTGCGTCTCACGAAGTTATCCAACGGGAATGCCGACTCTAGGTTCGCCGCTAATGTATTCTCCTAGCACTTTCCCTGTTGGGATGTTGAAACTCAAATCTCGTTCGAAGGATCTCTACCTCTTGCTGGTCCTGGATATCGGCCTTGAAGGCGCGCGATTGGAAGGAAGCGGGGGGATGTCATTCCTACACAGGGGGGTATCTGTGACTTCCCAATACGAGTAGTGAAATTTCAAATAATCATGGAAGGAAGATGTGAGGATTGACTGCCTGATAATTAGAAACTTAGGAATCGTTGGTATGGAGGTACTAGCGCGATAACATATCTTTCAGAGAGCTGGGTATAAAGCGGGCGGCTTCCTACTACCTCTCACAAACGCACTACATCAAGTTCTATCATTGCTTCTTATCGCAGTCGCTCCGCAAATGACTGATTGTATCTCACGAAGCAGTATGAAGCGCACATTTTTGCTAGCGTCCGTTGCGTTCCTGTCCGTCTCGAATGCTTCACCTTTGGTCGCGGCGCGTGCTGCACCTGGTCTGATACGCGATCAGTGTACGAACGTTCAGATCAATGCGGGCTGGCTGATCGGGGATTGTTTGGTCGGTAGCGGCGAGACGAGAATCACGAGCGGCACTTATATCAACACCAAAATCTCGAACGAAGATGGAATCCTTACCTGGAAGGTTGAGTAGGTTCCGAGTGCACACCTAGCATATACTGAGCTAATGTTGCCTAAGTGGCTATTATGGAAGGTATTGCTACAACTGCAAGCTAAACGACGGCGGTTCGAGCCTGTTTTGCCAATGTCAGCCAAACTTCGGTCAAAGGAAGGACTCCACAATCAATTTAGGTCAGTATACCCGCTCTCGATCCAGAGATGCATTGCCAGCGAAGATCAATCACTCACTGCTTTACAATCAGACGAGCACATCGGCGTCTACTCTGGGCATCTCCTCTCAAACCTCAATGCCGCGCCCGTAGTTCCCAGCAACCCCTCCAAATACCCCTTCCCTGGCGACCGCACCTACGGCGTAGGCGGCAACGGGACCTGTGCCAACGCCAACGACAACATAGAATGGTGCAAGAGCGTAGCCAACAGATGCAGCGATACCGCCAGCAACGATCTCAGCGAAACCCTCATCACCAATATTGGGCCTCTCAGCAAGTGCTATAATCCTAACGTCTACTTCGCGGATCATCTGGCGTTCGATGACTTCAAAGCGGCTAGTTCGGGTGGAGCTTGGGAGATCACTGGGTATGCGGACGAGGCGTGTACAGAGAAGATTATTACTATTTCGCCTGAAGAGTTGGGACAGTGCAAGACTATAGCACAGGGACAGGCTGTGAAGGGTATTACTTCGCGGCCACTGTTTAACGGTGATCCAAATTGAAAGTGCGGGGACGAAAGAATCTGGGCGTATACGGCGAGGCCACTGTTTGATGCAGATCCGAACTGAGCGCGACATATGGAGTGATTGGGATTGAGGTGTACGGGTGACTACGAGTCGTAGTTGTGACGTTTCCTGGGCTGTAAACTTTCATTGGGTGGTTTGGCTGCGTGCTATCTATCATGAGCTTCCCGGTTGTTTTTAGGACAGCAATGAACTTTTAGGAATGTACATGAAACACTCGCTGAATGTTGATGCTTGAGTTTACGCCGAAGTCAATACAGGATGGGAGCGACGGGCTAGCCATTAACAGCTTAGCGCGAGTTTTCGTCATCATATTTCCCAATGCTAGTGATGCTAATGCGCCTGGTAGTAAGTACTCAACTTCTTTGAACACATCACGGGTATCGCCTCCTTGATATCGGAGCAAACCCAGAGAAAAGACTGCGTCAAATGTGTGCACGGGTGTGGTCCTGGGTTAATGACGGTGTCTAAACGAGTCAACCGGAACCCCGCACGCGCACTCGAACGGGCCCACTTCACTACGCCATCGAAAGGCGGGGTGCATGCCCATGATGATGTAGCGGCTTCTGATCTGCGGCATCGAGAACTATACAAATGCATCTAATCCCATCGTGCCAGTATCCGCACACCTCGTTGCATCTCATATAGATCCAGCAGTAGGTACACGAGAACACAATCAGAGCTAGAGCATCATGGCAGACCAGAAGACCACAACAAACCAACGCTTGACCCAGATTAAAGACTTTTTGACGATGAACAAGACGGCGACGACGATTCCTTGGGATCCGGACTGCACGAAGTTTCCCACGAGAAAGGAGTTGCCACAGATCCCTGGCGCGCCGGCTGAAGCGGCTTGGGTTTGGGGGGATGATGACTACGTATGTTGGAGCCTGTAGATAGAAGAGAGTGACTTACTGATTTGCCCATAGATTGGACGATTGAACCTGCTTACCCCGACGCGTGTTGCGGCTGCTGCGAAAGAGATCAAGACCGGTGAGATTATACCGGTAAAGTACGGTTTAAGATGTGCCGTTCGTCATCATTTGCTGACTCTGATAGCCTTCCGCTTGATGTACCCAACCAGCCGGCTTTCGGCCGCGAAGTCTTTAAGCAAGAGATCAAAACTTTGGCTGAGAACCTCGCCTACGACGATGTCTACCACATGAACACGCAAAGCGGCACGCAATGGGATGGCTTCAGACACGTAACTCACTCATCCCACCTCACACACCCCACGTCTAATCGTAAGACTAGTTTGCCCACATGGCCAGCGGCTCTTTTTACAACGGCGTACGTAACGAACTCATCCCACTAATTTCCAACTTAACCCTCCGTTAGACAAAAGGCTCCGACATCGTCGGCCCAACCGCCAATCAAAAATGCTCGATCCACCACTGGGCAACCCATGGCATAGCTGGCCGGGGCATCCTCCTTGACTACCGCGGCTACGCCCACATCAAAGGCATAGCATATGACCCTTACGACTACTACCCCATCTCCTACGAAGACCTCCGACAATGCGGTATTCATCAAGGCATCGACATCCGTCCCGCCTCCCAAGGCGGTGATATCAAACCGGGAGACCTCCTCTTTGTGCGCAGCGGCTGGAAGGAAGCGTACGACAGCAAGAGCGTCGAAGACCGATCGAAAGCCGCATTGCGCCATGGTAGTGGCAAAGATGGTGAGGACGGCCAGCGGTATGCGGGGGTGAGTCAAGAGGAGAAGGTGTTGGATTGGCTGCATGATTGCTATTTTGCGGCTGTCGCGGGGGATGCGCCGGCTTTCGAGGCGTGGCCTACGCATGAGGAATATCATTTGCATGAGTTTATACTTGCGCTTTGGGGGATGCCGTTGGGAGAGATGCTGGACTTGGAGAAGTTGGCGAAGAGGTGTGCGGAGACGAACAGGTGGTTTTTCTTCTTTACAAGTGCGCCCGCGAATTGTCCTAGTAAGTTGCCCCAGTGCGTAGGCTGATCCCGGTGCTGACAATGAGGCTGTAGGTGGCGTAAGCTCGCACGTCAACGGGACTGCGATACTATAAAGGCACTACCCCGGTAATTCGGTATTCGTATGTAACAAATGATGTGCACACTAATACATTCTGTGGAAGGTACGTACCATTGAGGACGAAGAGTTGTGTGTTCATGTGTTCGAGAAGCTGGGAGTGATGCATTGCCGGTCCGGGCATGTCTCCTTGCAATTTTAACCCACGTACACAACCCTACATCTCAACCTCAATTCCAATCATCCCCATCCTCGTACTCATCCAATTCATTCTCCTCCAAGAACTCATCCAACAACCCCGCCACTTTTGCGTTATCCATATCTGCAAAAGGAATATGCGTGCTCCCCTTCAACCCCTTGTCCTCCGCCAGCTTCACCACCTGCGCATTCCCACCATACTGATTGATCAACTTCGCCGCAAGCCTCGATTCCTTCACCGACGTAGAATTCTCAGCGCGATGATCGCCCCACACAAACTGGATAGCCTCTAGCTTAGCCAGCTTCTTGAACCGCTCAAGTGGAACGACAAAAGGTCCAAACCCACCATTTCCAGCAGTGATGTTGGCGTTGTCAGGAAATACGTAACCGATGCTTTCGTAGGTGACGATACCTTTGATGTTTGTCCCGTTCGCTTTGGTGGTCGTCATCATGGCGCGCAGACCGCCGGCGGAATTGGTAAGGTAGACGATGTTTTCTCCAATCTTTCCCGAGTCTGCCGCGATGGCTGCGGCATCCGACTGCAATTCCACGTTCGCCTTGGTGTCGTACTCTACATAACGTGCGCTCGTCGCCTGCTGGAATGCCTCCTTGTTTCGCGTTGGGAACTGGATTCCAGGCCACCATTGCCCGAACCTCGGTCCAAACATCCAGGCGACGAAGTTACTCTGGTCCGAGCCAATAAATGGAAAGTAGGTCGTTGGTTCGCACGCCCAGTTCGCGCGACCTACACGCGGTCCGTCCCAGAGGTAGACGGGATAGTTGCGCCTCAAAAACATGTCTTTATAGCCTTCGCCGCCGTCCCATCGGTTCTGCCAGACTTGCGAGCTGGAGCTGTGCCACATGACGAGGCTGGTCGAGCGCGGTCGCCATGGGATGAAATATTCCACGTAGCCATGGTCGCAAGAGAGGGTCGAATTAGGGGCAGAAGGGTTGCTGATGATCTTGCCGCCAATCTGGAAGCCGCCCGACTTCTCCAAGACGATGGGCGTGCGTGGTTTGCCTTGCCCTTCGCCAATCGTGCTTCCTGCGAGAAAGAAGAGAATAAATGACGGTAGCATCGTCGCGAATCAACCCACGGCGTTGTCAGGGTTATACAAGATCTCGCTCACAAGTTGGCGTGAAATGGTCTAGTTAAGGGAACCCGCCACACTGAAATACGGTGAAATGGTCAGCATCTTGAACTGCCGACATAAGAGACGAAGCCCGCTTGAGGATGTTTGTCGATCCTGTCAGCGTCGCTACGGCATTCCTAATATGAGCAATATGCATGTTGAACGTGCTGTGGGGTAGGTAATTGATGGGTACAGCGAGTCGGTAATCCGTACGCATTCAGCCGCCTACGAAACAAATTGCAGGGTCATGTACCGAAAACCCTGTGGGTAGATTGCGGCGTAAAAAGCGGTTGAGATCCTGGTAGATCTACCTGACAGCATTCAAACTTCATTCAATTTCCCTACAAGTCAACGTACGACATTCCCCACACGCATACGCCAGTCGCGGCCAGCGGAGTTTTGAGGTGGCGAGGTGCGCCTTGGAACTCGGGCTTGTGGTTACTTTATGCATTGACCAGCTGGTTGTAACCTCTTTGCAATCCCTGCTCGACATCGGGCCGTGTTGAGTACTCGCTTCAGTCAACAGCTCAAGTCGCCAAAAAACCGAGCCTCTCCTGCGAACCGTTGCAGTTTCCCCGTGTTTGAAGCCTTCTTGCCAGCTCTACACGTTTGTCATGCCGAGCCTATCAGAAATGCATTTCCCGCGTCGCGAGCCGCAACATTTGACGAAATTGGGCAAGAAGTTGTACACTCGAAAAGAACGTGAAGCTTCTATCTGGCGGACTAGTGCGTACAACGCTTTCGATGTGAGTCGAACGCTTTGCACACTTATTTTTTTCTATTGTTGCGCAGGTAATTTCTTCGTGTCGATGCGAGGTGTACCTGGCAGTCTGAATTGTCTTAGTATCCGCTCCAAGATCCATGTACCACCCGCCAACTCGCCGCTGTTCCGCTTCATACCTTTTTCATATCCTGCAGACGAGCCATTTTTCAAATTTCTTCCTCCACAGTGTAAGAGGCGAACGAAGCTTGGGTTCGAGATAGCGGACTTGCTCCATTAATATGCCCAGACGCGGATTCTATGGAAAGCGTTGTGCGTGAACATGCTCAATGAGTCGTTGAAAGGTCGAAAACACACGCTAGGGTCACGTCCGTAATTCAAATTCGAGGAGGCTGGCGTTTGCCATGGGTTGGAGGACGTGACAGAGGCGCCTACAACGATAGAATTGATGTCTACAGATCTGCTGTTGAAGATTTGGAGTCGCGTCACGCTCCTGGCGCGGGGAAAGAAATATATGTGTACACTAGCCACTCTTGAACTAGTGCGGCTTCGTGTTGGAGAGTAATGCTATGGAATTTTTATCAACAGGGACTAATTCTTGCGCAGAAAGCGCTGGGCTGAGACATTTGCTCCTCAAATGCGCGTTCGCGATGTTTGAGACGATCCGCAAACAGTGATGCGAAGTAGAGCAGGCACCTCGGCCCAAGGCCTTGGCAGTCTTCCCCGCAAACTCCGCAGTACGGCCGTCCCTTCTCCACGACCAAGCCTCAGCGAGTCATCATCATGCGGAATCCGATGCGCCTGTATATTCTCCGCGATGGCAATGCTCGACGCTTCCTGATCAAAGTGCCAAAGCTCAACCCATCGTTTCCCCCCCTACGCGCTTCCTGAAAATGGCGGGTACCATGAACTTCTCCGTTCCATCCGATCTACAGCAGTACATCGCCAACCTCGACAAGTTTATTGACGATAAGATTGTTCCGCTCCAAAACAAGAACGACAACAACCGCTTTTTCGACCACCGTCGCGAGCACGCTCGAACCGATTGGGACAACGGCGGCCTCCCTCGTCAGGACTGGGAGGACCTGCTCCACGAATCACGAAAGCTCGCCGATGAAGCTGGCTTCTTCCGGCTCTCGCTTCCAAAACAATATGGCGGACGCAGCAGCGAGGACGGCCGTGGCAGCAATTTGTGGATGGCGGTGATACGCGAGCACCTTGCGGCTAAGGGCCTGGGCCTGTTCAATGACCTGCAGAACGAACATTCCATGGTGGGCAACTTCCCCGATGTGGTCATGGTGATGAACTACGGGAATGAGCAGCAGAAGGAGGAGTTGATCGGGGGTCGGTTGAAGGGTAAGGTAAGGATAACATTCGGATTGACGGAGCCTCAGCATGGGTCCGATGCCACGCACATGGAAACCAAAGGACGGCCGGAGAAGAGGAATGGCGTGGATGGGTGGGTCTTGAACGGGTTCAAGAAGTGGCAGACTGGCATGCATGCTGCGACGCATTGCTTCATCTTTGCGAGGACACAAGGGAAGAACGGAGAGATCAAGGGTATCTCCTGCTTCGTTGTGCCGCGCGACACACCTGGGCTTGCCGCGGACTCGTATGAGTGGTAGGTCGAAACATATCGAGGATGTCCGAACGTGAAGCTGACCACGAGCAGGACCCTGAATATGCCCACAGACCATGCCACCGTCTCCATCAAAGACGTCTGGGTCCCCAACTCCGCCGTCCTCGGACCCATCCACAACGGCCTCGGCGTAGCCCAAGCCTTCGTTCACGAGAACCGTATCCGACAAGCCGCCTCCTCCCTCGGCGCGGCCGTATACTGCGTCAAACAATCCGTCGAATACGCGAACAAGAGAGCTCCTTTTGGCACTCCCCTCTCGCACAACCAAGGCATACAGTTTCCATTGGTGGAGCTCGCCACTCAATGCGAGATGTTGCGGCAGCTGATCCGAAAGACGGCAGTGGAGATGGACTCCATGCCGCATGTGGAGGTGGAGAAGCGGATTGGCGATAAGGTTTCCATGTGCAATTACTACGCGAACAGGTTGTGCACCGAAGCCGCAGATCGCGCTATCCAGGTCCATGGCGGCAATGGATACTCTAGGCATTATCCGTTTGAGCACATCTGGCGACACCATCGGAGATACCGCATCACTGAGGGCAGCGAAGAGATCCAGATGCGAAAGGTGGCCGCGTATCTGTTCGGGTTTGGTGGCAGGAAGAGTCTTGTGGATGCGACAATTAAAGAGTCGAAGCTGTAGAGTGCCACAAACATATTGCGACGCCAACGTACTTTAGCGCCTTCAATCTTGCTCTCAGTGCACTCAGTCATCCCAGAATTGATCTCCAAGATGTTCTAAGCCATCTGTTCAACTTCGGCATTGCATCTCTTTCCATTATAATAGGCAGCATGACAACAATGGCCAAGAACCAAACACAAAACCCTACTATCCACAGTAACGTAGTCCGATAATCTGGTCGCCGTATCACCCTTGCCACTGGTAAACTCGGAAGCGGCTTTGAAGGTGGCGGCATTGGTAAACTCTTCTGATCCTTAGGAGGTGGCTTCGGGCGTCTGTTGCGAAGCTGTGTGTCAGGTTCATTTGGGAGGGAAGGAAGTGGTTTAGGCGGAACGCGAGGACCGTTATCAGACGTCCGGGCGCGCATTGTTGTGCTTCTCATGTCGTGTGTAGTGTTTGCGATGGGATTCGCATGAGCCATTGATGCGGAGAGGGGTGGAGTTGTTGTTTCAATGTTCGACAACCGTTGAAGGTATGCGTGGCCGAAGTGGGGCTAGTCCCATTCTTTTCTGACACGTCTGGAAGGCACGCATCCACAATCTCACTCATCGCACCTCCTCCCGCTAACAACAACCATCGCATACACTCCCTAGGTCACCCATAGCTGCGTTGCAAGCCTCGAGCGCAGGCTTCAAACCCGTTATGACCTTGGCGAGAAGTCGAGGACGAACAACGCGCTGCTCAAACGTAATGTCCAAGAAGAAGCCGCGCTTCTTTGGGATCTTGAGCAAGTTTGCGACACCTTCTGCTAGCTGACTGAGCATGGACTGCATTGCTGTCTTCCCTTCCTCCAGTATTCTATTGGTCCGCTCTCGTTTGTGGAGGCAATCGTCAATGTTGATCTTGATGGTGATATGGCATACAGGCGATAGGAACTGCACGAGGTACTCCACATTCTACCTGGTAGGTGTAACAGCTCGCCGGGTCCAGGAATACCAGAGGTAGACATGGATCATGTCGTGAAGTTTTCTCGGAAGGTTGTCTTGTAATGCGAGCAATTGCCCGATTCGCGGCTCGCAAATACGTTCCAAACGTAACTCGAAGATCATCACTGTGCTGCAATCACTCAAGTCTTCGGAGTATAAGAGAGTGCGACATACCCGTACTTCAAATCCTGTTGTTCTCTCAACAAATCGAATCGATTTCTGACCTACTATCGTCTGACTCTCGACACTCTCAGTTCATTGATCAAGGTTTGTGTTTCTGGAATCGGAAGAAGGTGAAGAGCTAGAAGATGATCAAAGCTTTAGAATACTAACACAAAGTCGTCGTCTCAACTCTTAAACACTCCTCAACGTGTGCTTTGAGTATATTCTTCTGTTTACATCTCTAGGCCAGGTTTCGAACTCGACAAAGGCTCCCCAGAGGGATGCCAGGGCGTAATGTCTTACCACTAACACGCAATGCGCGACCCTGAAGCCACCTTTCGCACGTTTGCGCACTACACCTCCACTCTCGAGATCTTGAACCCTCCGGGAACCCTGCGCTGCCACCATCCGTCTGGATCGTACCGACCAGCCACATCCCTCAAAAACGCCACACTTTCCGCTCCATAGGCCCCCAGCGGATCCTGACTCGGGTCCGCATAATTCAGATACACAAAATCTGCCAACGCCGCCTCTTTGGTTGCGAAATCTTTCAATCTTCCGACCATAGCATTCATTTCCGCTTGTGCAAGAGCAAGCGCTGCGTCATCACCTGTAACGCTGACGCCACCGACCCAGAGAATCGCGTTAAAGCCGGTTCGATCGAGGCCAAGGACATTTCCTCCGTTTTCTTGGCTGAGTTGGCTGTAATACGAGGGAAGCGGTTGGAAGAAGACTTGAGCGGTGAAGTTCTTGGGGCCGAGTTTGGATGAGAGACTGGAGACGACTTCGTCGAAAAGCAATTTGCTTTGACGGAGGATGGAAGGAGAGTTTAGGAGGGTGATTGTGTAACCCATACCCCTGGTGGTATGTTTGTAAATCAATCCAGCAGACCGCTTGTGGAATAAGATCAACTCACTTCTGTCCAGCATCGAGCTGCGACGCATTTGCCGCATCGGCAAGCGATGTTAGATCCCAGCTCTCTTTTAACGCTGGGATCTTGATAACTCCGTCGAAGCTCGTGGTATTCAAATCTCCTTCCGTGTTAACGCGTATAGCCAGAAAAATCGGCTCTTCAACATCTGGCGTATGCATATAGATCGTAATCAGATGATCATGCCTCCTCTCCTCCGCACGATCTGTGAACTCGACCACAGCATTCAGCACTTCGTCAGTATGTTCCGCAGAAATGAAACTCTGACCATATACCAGATCAACTGCGGGTATAGCCAGCATATCGAACCTCGTCACAATACCAAAGTTCATCCCGCCACCTTTCAGCGCTTTGAACAGGTCCGAATTCGAAGTAGCATTGGCGTCGACGATGCTTCCATCCGCGAGAACGATTTCGTAATTGAACACAGTGTCGCAGGCGAATCCATTGGTACCGCTGTAGTACGAGTTCCCACCACCAAGTAAAAACCCCCCTACTCCTACATCGCCATCGCGCCCTCCTGTCACCGTGACATTCGCCACATCAAGCAGGTTCCTGTATACGTCTCGCCAGCGACCTCCCGGTTCGACACTTGCGATTCCTCTTTCAGCATCATACCGTGATGCGTTCATATGTCCGAGGTCGATCGTTACGCCATTGATGATATTGTTGGAGCCAGGATACATATGCCCGCCTGACCGGACAGCGATATGCCAGTCCCCCGCTCCATCACCGGAAGCCGCAAGCGCCTGGATGGCGGCGGAGAGTTCGGCGGTGGACTCGGGGAGGAAGAAACACCATGGGTGGAGACGGGCGTTGACAGCCCAGTAGGTCTGAACGCGAGGTTCGTAGAGCGGTGACGAAGGGAGGAGGATACGATTTGTAAGGTTAACAGATATGAGTGTATCGCACTAAGTTGCAGTAAGTAGTTGTGTGCGTTAGGTGAGTAAAGGTTGCTGACCGGAGGGAAGCCAGTGACATTGTTTGGCCTGACGTACGTCACTGATGCGACAGCCATACTTGGTAGAAAAGCAAGCGCACCGAATACGAACATCGCAACGAGAGCCATCATTGGCCGAAGAATTGAATTTTTGCGAACGACTGGGATTCGAATAAGCTCGGAATCTTGATACCTCTCTCTCACACAGGTGTGACCGTCTCTTAAATACCCTTCATCCGCCCGCCATCCAGCAAAGCTCGCACATCACAAGCTGCCTTCGTTCAAGGAGTAACGCAAACGTTACCCATTAGGAATCTAAGGATTGTGCTGTATACGTACCCCTTGTTTCCAACACCTGTGCTTCGTTCTCGAAGCCTCGCTTGTTCGTACTCGTACTCGTATTCGACTGGCATGCTCTGATTGGTTGGGATTCGTGAGCCCAAGGCTTTGTGCTATGTGCATTGGATCCTTCCAATTTTTTATTACATTGCACTTTTGGTCGTCGAAGGTCAATTATAGGTCATAACGGTACGAACTGAACATTTTCTCACTACTCTTCCAATTCCTTCCGCCGACAATCTGCAGTGTAGTCAGCCGAAAGCCGACGGCTATAGTTGTTCTCCGGTCATGAAAACTCGTGGATCTCTCGGCAGTGGTCGATTTCGATGGGTGCTTCAGTCACCATCGCTTCCGGAAGGAAACATCGATAGAATTGGTACGTGGCTAAGACATCCCGAATCGGCTTAGAGCCCTTGTACTTGCTGGTTGGAATGGGCGTCGGTTCAGAGAAAAGACATAGCGGTGCTTCTCCAAGGGGTGCGACGGTGATTTCGACACTTCTTTTCTCTTCGCAACAAGAAGGTTTTAGTGGTTAGAACTCAATTCGCGACCGATTGGTCCGATAATTCCGTCGTAAACATCCCCTGCATGGCCGAAACTGTTCAAAGTGTTGCTATCAAGGAGTGCCGAGCAGCTGCACACCTATTAGACTCCTGTACGGGAGCCTCGCGAGCCCGTAAATAGCCGCGGAAGTGTTGGATTGTTCGTCGACGATCTGGATAGTGTGATGGTCATCCTCGTTGCCTGCGTCTCGGTCCGCGGCTAGCATGCGGAAGGTGGAGCTCATGAAGCAGCACAACTTTCGCCACCCATGACCATATCGGATGTAGTCGGCGAAGATCTTTAAGAAGTTCGTACACGTGTCTAGCCTGGTCGTAAGAGTATCTAGTCTGAGTCCGGAGACATCTGCGATGAGGTTGGACCGTTCAAGGCTTCCTCCGCGTGACCGTCCAGCTCGAAGACATCTTCGGTTGCACTAAAGTGACTGCGTCAACTGCTATAGTAGCAAGAGACTCTTTTAGAAGAAGTGTCGTCGTGTGTTCTTGGGGTCGCTCTTTAACAAGGCTTACAATTTATTACATCCTCGTGGACCGCATTTCCAATTATGCCGCAACTAAGGAAAGAAATCCACGTCTTCGACCGGCTTCTCCGGCAAGAGACGCTGATCGGACTCCTACACAATCTGCCTCGTCTTCCCAGTCTCCACCTCATAAATCCATCCCGAGATCACAATCTCCTCCTTGAACAAACTGCTCTCCTTCAAAAGCTTCACGTCATTCTTGACCGCATTTTCCAAATCAGAGAACGTCTGGAACTCTCCATTGCCGCCAACAAACCGACCCAACTCTTTGATTGCCTTGTCACCAAGATTTTTCTCAACCAATCCAGTCGCAGTAGGTGTGTCGAAGATAAGCATGCCGCATCCGGTGTGCTTAACGAGGATGATCTCCGTTGTCCCAAGTAGCTGCTGCGAGATGACAAGGGAGCGCAATGCGTCCACGGCATTGCCACCTGCGTTCCGAATAACATGGGCATCTCCGAGGGAAATGCCAAAGGCCGCTGCCGGATCAATGCGTGCATCCATGCAAGTCACTGCACCTGTAGTTAGAGAAGGCTCTTTGAAAAACACAATACGCTTGACTTGCCGACGGCATACTTCTTCGCAGGTGGTAAAGCCAGATGACCCTCTGTAAAGCTCGCGGCGTATGATGCATTCTTTGCGACGAGGTTTGCTTGGTTGGACGTTTGGGAGGCCATGGTTTCAATAGGAGTGTAGGTCTGTTGAATCGATGGCTGAGTATAACGTCTTATTAAAATCAGTTGTAGTAGCAAGCTGACCCCAGCTCATGGACCCTCGCTTATCTATAATGGTTGGGGTCTGCCAAGAGATTCGCCATCGCGGTACAGATGGCATCATGGCTATCCTGAACCTCACAGCGTGCAAGGCGCATTGGGCCAAAGAGAGTTAACGCTAGGGAGACTAAAGGGCAGCGATACCTAAAGTAGGTATGGAACGAGTCCTTGTGGAGACCTGCTAAGAAATAGCTGTTACGGTCGGACTTCTTAACCCGCAAGTCAATAAGCTGCACGTAATGCGTATCACCTATGGGATGGACAGTCATCATTCCAGCATCAGCATCATGGCGAAGCGGGGGACGATTTTAAATCAGCGAGGGACGATTTTTAATCAGCGAAGGCGAGACAGAACTCGAGTTCACCCATCTGCATGTTAACCTCCTAGCTTAAACGTCAAATAAAACTGAACACCCGAGTTGGAACCTCAAAACCCAGAACCGGTGGGATGGTAATTTTTCAATTCCGGCACAGAAGAAAATAAATGGCTACCTGCTCTAGACTCCCGTAGTCTTCCGTCGCTTCGCTGGATTCTCTTGATGCTTACCTTTCTCGAGACCAGTCTTTTCTAGCTCAGCCAGGTGAAGTGCTTCACGTCTGGACAATGAGCCCGGATCTAAGTAAGGCTTCTCTCCTATCGAGGTAATTCGGACGCCCTTCCTTTCCCCTGTATAGTCCATCGTCGCTGTGTGGAATGTGCTACGGTTATCCCATACGGCTATATCATTCTTTCCCCACCTGAACCTAACTTGAAGATCATGGTTCTCGGTGATAAGTTGCAGAAAATACTTCTTCAAGATCTCTTCTTCTCTGTCCGTAACACCATTGATCTTCCCGTCGTGTATCTGCTGGCCAACACCAAACAAGTGTTTCCATCCCGTGACTGGATTTGTGCGCACTACAGGATGAGTTGCACTGAAATCGAGGCCGCTGTTGGCAGGATGTCCACGGTCCGCTTCTATCAACGGGTCGCTAGTGGATTTCAGAATTCGAGAGAAAACAGGTTGATAATGAGTCGCTGTAAGACCCTCGGCGAGCCTTTGGTATGCGGGAGACATGCGGTCGAACATTTCGTACGCTGAAGCCCAGATCGTATCTCCGCCTGCATCGGGCGGCAGATCAATCATCTGAAGGATTGCGTAGTCGGAAGGGACGTTCTCAAACGTAATGCTAGGTCACCGCATCAGTTTGAACTCTGTATGAAAAGAAGGAATTAAGTCTCACTCTGAGTGCCACAAATAACTTGCTAGCTTGGGCAGTGGTGCCTCGAAGCGGTTGCTATGATTTTCCTTCTCACGGACTGATGAAATGTAGAATACTTCTTCGTCATAATTGCCATTCTGATCGTGGTTTTTCGTGTTCTCTTTGCTGCTTAATGCGTGCCGATGAAGCTTCATTGCTGTTAGCAGCTGCTGAACGAATTCATCATACTTGGTCCAACCTTTGACTCCTTTGGTTTGCCAGTCAGTTCACCCAGCTTGCTGGTCAAGACCTTTAGCTCTTCCGTGTTGATATCTTGGCTTCGAAAGAACACCACTCCCCGTTGTGAGCATAGGATGGCGAGGTCGCGGATCTTATTATCATCGTTGATGATGTCGCGGAGCTGGGCTTTGGGATACTCTCGACCGATTGCGGAAGCAAGATCGATGGACTCGTGATCATCGAATGACCCGCTATATTGCAGAGGAGTGCGGTGTAATTCTGGCAAATGTTTGCCGGAGTCGTTGACGAAGGAAGGCATCACTCAAAAGACAGAACGACGCTTGGTCGTCAAAATATTCTGGAGATAGAGGGAGAAACTGGCAAGGAGACTTCAGTCAGGCCTTGTCGACAGAGGTCCTCTAGCTAGTCATGTCGCCGGTTAGAAGTAATACCTCCAACTTCATGGCGTCCGAATCACGGCTTGGAGAACATCGTACTACTAGACACACAGATTGATTCTACCCATCCGATTGGCATCGGCATTTCGTACGATCCACCCTCTTATCTGCTGTTTTGTATTTGCGAAATGCATCATCCTTGGCAAAATATCGTGCTTTGTGGAACGGCTATCACGCTAAATCTGGTAACACGGAAATCGTCTGCCGTACCGGCAGTAAAATCTACGAAGGAGTGAAATAAATGTACACCATGTTCCTGAAAATATCCTGTTCTAGATAAGTAAACGGACCGATTCCAAAATGAGTCGGCATTCGGCAGATATCATTCAATATCTCTCCACTATGGCGATTTCTCGACTGCCTGCCTACTAACCTCCTGTTGAGCGTAGCGTATCTCACCAACTTCAGATACAAGACTCACAATATCGACCTGTTCAAAATTCCTTCAGTCATTTCCAACGTATACCTCAGCGATTGGTGGCAGAGCAACTTTGTTACCGCTCCATCAGATCAAGTGCCAGCAATATGGGAGCCCCAATAACCACAGTATCGAATGCTTCTGAGATACCCATCGATGTGAAGCCAGCTGGAGTCGCGGACGGTGTCGATGTGTCCACTCAGAACCGAACATGGCGAAGTTACCTCTGGGACACCTGGGACAAATCTCCCGAAGAGCGGAGATTGGTACGGAAGATTGACTGCACACTTGTGGTATTTGGACTTCTTGGAACCTTTTCCAAGTTCATCGACAGAGCAAACCTACAAACAGCGTTCGTGTCCGGAATGAAAGAGGAACTGAGCCTCTATGGAAACGAGCTCAATTACGCCAACACGGCCTACAACATTGGCATGATGGTCGCTCTTTGGCCTTCGAGTCTCCTCCTCGTGCGGGTAAACCCGAAATACTTCATCCCGTATGTCAACCAAGTCGTATATGAAATGAATATTAAGGACTAATTGCCTGCTTGTCTAGGGGAATTCAGTTAGGATGGACAATATGGTACGTCCAGTGACTGCATACTACGAGATCGTTTGGTGACCCTTTTGAATAGTACTTTCGGTCAAGCTTGGATGCACACTCCGACGCAGATGTACGCTTTGCGAGCATTGACCGGAGTTTTCTCAACGTATGTTTACCTTTGGCCTCTTTAACAGCGCCGAGCTGACGCTAGACAGTGGCCATTACTCTGGAAGTACGTCTACGTGTTTATGTCGAGATTCAAATGAAATTTTGCTGACCTTTTTACACTGCAGTTATGTATCTTGCCGGATCTTGGTACCAGAAGGGAGAACTGGCTAGGGTAGGATCGACGCCACTGTCAAAACCATGCTTCGAAATTTCTAACAACAAATCAGCGACTCGCCTTGATGAACACAGCATCTCAAATAGGTCCAATGGTAAACTCATACCTTCAGTCTGCGGCATACGTCAGTCTTACCGGTGTCCATGGTCTGTCTGGATGGAGATGGGTGCGTATGAAGAGCATCGTACAACGAATCCATGAACTAAGATATGCCACAGCTCATGCTCTTGGACGGGATAATTTCCATTGTTATCCTCCTACCTCAGTTTTTCCTTCTTTCCGAGGTTCCTTCTAAGTTGAAGCCTAACTTCATGTTCTCCAAAGAAGAGTGTGAGATGGCGCGGGCGCGCATGCCAAAGGAAGGTGACGTAAAACAAGGCGCCTTTACGATTGCTCAGGTCGTTCATTGGTTTACCATACCTGAAGTATGGGTTCTTTGGGTCATTTCCGTGTGCAACATGGTCGGGATGCAACCCACTCTTTCGCTAAATTTCTGGTTCAAGGCGTGGAATGCTGTTGAACCAGGCTCGTTCACCGTCCCACAAATCAACAACTACACAACACCAGTGTACGCCATAATCATTTTGACCACACTTTCTCTGGCTTGGATTAGTAAGCTTCTAGCTCCCATCCCTTCCCACGTCCACATACTAACGGCATCGATGTAGGCGATACTTTTCTCAAGGGCCGACGTTGGCCACCAATGGTCTTCGGTTGCACGCTCAACGCTATCATCGTCTTGATTCTTGCGGCAACGCCTGTGTTTCCATCCAACAGGGTTGGTAGATGGTTCTTGTATTACAACTCTGGCTGGGGTGCTTCTGCAAATTGCATGTTCTGGGCCTGGACGAATGAGATCCTGTAAGTCTGGTTTGAGATCAGGAGACGAAGAATCTTCAGACTGATATCGAACAGGGCTGGTGATCCCGCAACACGGGCTTTTGCACTCGCAGGTCTCAACGTTTGGGGCTCTGTGGCTGTCGCCACGATTCCGCTTGCAGTCTTCAAGACCGTGGATCAGCCAGCGGTAGTAGTCGGAAACTACACGTCTGCCGCCTTTCTACTCCTTCAAGCTGCGTTGGCTATTGTACTGGCATATTGGATGCACTCGAAAGAGCAACGCGAAAAGCGACATGGCGAGGCAGAACCGACAGGGCCCTTTGGCATCGACGCGGAAGTTGCGTCCGTTGCTGAAAAGCAACGTCCATCAAAGTAGCGCTTGACTGGCCTCTAAGAACCAAAGCATAAGGAAATGCAATAAGGCCTTAGGTCTTTATTTCCTAAGAAATTGAACATCACGTATCAGAGCAGGCTAAACGACCTATACTCTCAAGAGCAGAATGTCTTGTCGACTCTAAAAATCAATACTGTTCATTCTTTTTATTTATGCTAGGTCCAGCAACACGCAAGTAGTCCTTGATGAAATGGAGGTGACGCAGCAATTTCTGCGCGCTGATAGACCGCGCATGAAGTGTTGACACACCTAGAGCCGCACCAGCCGATCAGGCCAAATGACGTCATGCTGAACGTGTGGGGAGAAAGCGCACTGCAGCACACACCACTGCTCCATTCCGTCACATCTACATGTTCAACGCAGAAGTAGATCACATTTTCCCGCTGATCTGTCACCCTCTCAGGACTAACCTATGGCCGCGGGGGCGGGTCCACAAATGGCTACCGTACTGTACGATACGCATGTCTGTCTGACACCTCCATAAGCAGATCGCCGTAGCCAACGGATCTTTCCGACCGCGATGAACAGAAATGGACAAGTGGCAGACTGCCATCACGAGGATGCTGTCGTAAATCGCGACTATCCGCGCATAATTGCACGCGGACCTGGTACCAAATTAACAGTAACAGTGGCGTACTCCTTCATCTAGACCGAAATGATGGAGCGCTTGAGGCAGTGCGGGGAGCCTTTCCGACGTAACCATGATGGCCAAGCCCTGCGGCTAAACACGTTTCGTGTCTGGTTAATTTATATGGATCAATCCTGGGGTAGACGGTCCGCAATGGAATTTCCGGCTAATCGGTCGGACCTAGATTGCTGGGAGCCGCTCGGCCCTGACCCATCGCCCTGGGGCAGCAACTCTATATAGGATGTGTTTCTCCCAATCGTATGGGAACACCTGCAACTTCGCCGCATACCCTCGACTGAAGCCTTCACCATGCACGTCATTTCTCGCATCGCCGTCGCTGTTCTGGGGCTCACGCCTGCCGTGCAGAGCGTGAAGCTGTTGGCTTCTCACTATTCTGGCAACATCTACACGCTCGACCTTACGGGAAGCAAACTTACGAACCAGGCGAAGGCCACCGCCTGTGGACGTGTTCCCGGATGGATCGACTACTACTCCGAAGACAAGACGCTCTATTGTTACGACGAGTCATGGTATGGAAGTGGAATTATTGTTTCGTACAATGTTTCTACCGACGGGACCGTAAAGCAGTTCGCTAGTGCACCGACCACAGGAAACGATGTGCACGGTACTCTTTATGGCGGGTCAAACGGGAAAGGCTTCATTGCTACAGCGCAGTAGTAAGTTCAACGCCGTTTCGCGGAACATTTAAGTGTCTAATCATTGGCAATAGCTCTCCTTCGACAATTACAACATACAAGCTCCCGCTTACTTCGAGCACCAAGCCTCTCCAACTCGAGAAGTTCACGCTAGCACAGAAGGGCCCGAACCCCCGCCAGGATGTTCCCCATCCGCATGAGACCCTCGTAGATCCCACCGGCAAATTTATCCTCGTACCCGACCTTGGCGCAGACCTCATTCGTGTCTTCAGGATCGACGCCAACTCCGGAAAACTGACTGCTTGCGGCCAAGGTCAGGCAAACCCCGGCGATGGTCCCCGACACGTCAAATTCTTCTTCACGCCAACGAGTAACTCGACCCCTTCTGTTTTGTACGCGCTCAACGAGCTTGGCAACTCGGTTGGCGTATGGAACGTCTCATACAACTCCTCTTGCATCAACCTCAAGCTCACACAAACTCTATCTACATACAAGGCCGGCGTCAAGCCAGGACCAACCACCAAAGCCGCTGAGCTCCACGTCCGCGGTAACTTCCTCTATGCTGCCAACCGTGCCGACCAGACCTTTGGCTCACAGCAAGATTCCATCGCCACTTACACCATTGACCCGGCGACTGGCAAGATCGCTTGGTTGGAGGCTGCAAACGCGCACGCTTACTACCCGCGCACGTTCCAGATCAACAAGGCCGGTGACCTGGTCGCTGTTGGTGGACAGACAAGCGCCAGTGTCGCTATCTTGAAGAGGGATGTTTACACTGGAAAGCTAGGAGCTCTAGTCGCGAGTATTGTCATCACGCCAGTTGGTATTGCTGGAGAAGAGGATGGTCTTAGTGCCGTGGTCTGGGTCGAGTAAATGCGGAGCAGTCCGATTTGTATAAACCGCTATAACGAAAGGTGACGTGCAGGACATATTGATCGGGTATGGCTGCATGCAGATACTTCTATACAAATGTGATGTGCCAGGTCCAGACATGTATGTTCAATCCCTTATTGAAGTCTGTCATTGGTCTCAAATTGCCTGATGTGGAATGCGGTGAATTCCATGCCACAACAAACGTCGAACACGACGATTCAAAAAGGGCTGGAAGCAGTCGTACACCCTGAAATGATTGCATCGTGTGAACAAGTAGGGATGAGTTGATGATGTAAGCCGTGGGTCCTATATTGATGGATGCATGTGCTGCCCGATGGAAGACTTTTTAAGTCTGAAGGCCGGGAAAAAGAAAGCATGACTTCATCAGCGAACGACGATGTTGCCAATATCATATGCGGGCCGAATTCGATATATAGATCACAATGCGGGCTCTTGGACCATATGAGAAAAGAGGATCCAAGCCAGCGGCGGCGGAGTCGGCGTTAGCATACAGGGAGTTAGGGCTAGGGTCGTTCGGCGTCATCACCCCTTGACGGTAAACTGAATACCCTATCAATAGAGTAGCCTCGCTACATGAAGTCGAAAGTTTCCTTGAGCTGGATCACGACACCTTGGTAAACCGCCCGTTGAAACGCCACGTCCACCAAACTGCTGGCCCTTCGATCAAAATCGCACCGAATGCACCTTCTTACAGCGTCGGAATATCTACCCCCAGCCTCGTTGTATAGCTCCTCAACAAGCCGATCGGCAGTGTTCCACTCAGTCATGGCATCTAATTCAGCCTGGTCTTCTCTTATCTGAAGTGCCGCCAAGGGCTTGCCGTACCACAGCTCAATAAGAGATATGCCAAGGGCGTAAAGTGCCTGATTCCGTATAATTCTACTAATTGATGAAGTCTCACAGGCACTGGGTGAGCTCTGCTCGTCGTGTTCGAAGCGCTGTGTGACGAAAGGATGGTCGTAGGCTGTAGCACCTGCTCGTTTGATGAAGAGAATATCATCTTTTCCCCAACTGTTGTTCAGCCATGGCGTCTCATGTAGCTGTAGCACGCTGGATGCGAGCGTGACGGCCAACTGAAGGCGGTTGCGTCGGGCGAACGCTGGATCGTGCAGAACGCTCCGCAGTGAGTATATCATCCATTCTTCGGTGTCTACGGGTGGACTTTTCGAGGGGTATATGAGGATACCGTACTTTTGCTTCACGTACTCGTTCGCTAACAGTGATAGACAGACGTCGCGTTGCGGCTGCTGCCATGTTCCGATCGCAGCGCATAGGCTGTGTATGGGCTGGAGGTTTGGCATCGGGTCCAAAGCGGCCTGGACAGCTTTCTGCGCTTTATTTGCGAAACGCACTCCCTTCCCACAGGTATTCGTTCCTAACCCTGATTGCTCTTCCACTGTGATATGTACATCGGCTTCTTCCCAGGACCAGGGGTCTTTCTCAGCAGATCCACCGTGGAGGGCATTCTCACAAGGGTTCAGCTCGATCTTCTGTTCAGGATGGCTGTAACGGAAGACCACGTGAAAAGGTTCGTGCATGGAGTCTTCGTCGTCGCTATTTTCATCGCTCTGCACATCATGCATACGATTTTCTAGCCGAAGATTGACACTGTGGTCTGAATGGCATGAGCACTGCCAGCCAGATTTCAGAGCTGAATGAAAGCCTTGCGCGCGATCGTTGATAACGGAGAAATTCGGGATTGAGTGTCCCTCAGGCTTGCTTGAGTTTTGTAGTGATTCAAGCGAAATCGTCTGGGTCGTCATGCGATGGAGCGATGAGTTTGCCCGTCGGAGAGTGGCCATTGTATCGTCGTAGTCAGACTTCTTTAGACTAAATTCTAACCGTTTGTAGTACTTCTTGAACGTCTGCTCGTCGCTGAATTGTGGCTACACTAGCTTAGTGTTCAGTTGCTCCTAAAGTGAACCAAAGCCATACCTTCCAGGATACATCTAGCTTTAATTTTTGCCTGAAAATCTCCGCACTGTAGTTCAGTTCTCCGATTGTTGCCATGTATGGACCGTAGCTAGCACCGAGCCGCTGCTGCAGCCGTCCGTCGAACTTTGCATCTTTCCCTAAATGTTGAGGTACAAAGTCAGCAAGGCTCATCAAGAGGGTTTAGGTGCCTAGTGTGTTGACCGGAGTCGCACTGCCTCGAAATCGCGACACACTTCGCACCCTGGAACTACGTACAGCGCTTGCCACGCGGATCCGCTAAAAACTCGGCCATGTCCTGCTGCTTCACGATGCCGGTGAGCAACAGGTTCAGCGTATTGGTACAGATTGCGTTTTCCGTCCGAAGCTCGTTGATGAGACTGTTGAATTGCTGTTCATACTTAAAACAGCGTCGTGTGACGGCAATGCCTTTCGCATAAAACTCCAAGCTGGCAAGGATGAGCGGAATCGATCCAAGGACAAGCCCAGCCGTCTCTACACCCGTCACCATACTGATGGCTTCGACACCTGCTGCACACAGTACTTAGAGTAGTAGCGCTCGGGTTCCGGAAAGATGTAGTAACGGAAATCGTGATGGGCTCGCAATGAATGGTATCTGAGGTGGAGGCTCTGGGGCTGAGGAGCTGATCTGGTAAGCGCGTCCCGCTTCGCGGGGTTGTCGGCCCCCAACTTCGAGAAAACTACACCGAGACCAGCCTGCCAACTCCTCAACACCTTCGCAACATTTCGTCGTAATAGCCTACGGCTCAAGGTACGCACTTGTCGTAAAGGTCATGAGCATGAATCCCACGCCGCTCATTTCGTCCCAAGTACACGTCGCTGGCGCTGGATTCGTCAGCCTTGAGCAGGCCTTGCGCGATGCTTCACACTATTCAGTCCAGATTCCCCCAGAAGCCATCGTGGATGAGTTCGATCGGTTTAAAATTTGGGCGGGAAATATTGCTGCTCATCGAAAAGGTCGACGATCGCTCGAATTTCGGCTCCGCGACGCAGCACATTTGAAGGACGAGACCCACAATCTACTCGTAGCCCTACACGAGGCAGTTCAGCGTGGTGAGAAGTATGTCTCAACTGATGTCAAGACAGACACTCACGATTTCAGCTCTGGCGATTGTGGTAGGGCTGAGGAGGCCATGGGATGAGCTCTCAGACTCGGATAGCGACTCCGGATCTGATTCTGGAGGGTCGCGAGATGACACACAACAGGATAGTACTGAGCTCAGGCAACTGTTAGCCAGCATCAAATCCACGATTACGTGTCTCTTCAGACTATCAATGGCCGTCCGAGAGCCGGCCCCGGAGAGCCAGCATCGCAGCATGATCACGGTTGACAAGTCGTATTTCGAAGAACATGACATCATGCACGTCAAAGAGAAGTTCCCTGGATGTGCTAACGATCTGGCGGAGCGTCTTGGGCGGGCCATATCGGGACGTCGACAGTATCTCAGCTATCGCGAAGAACACCGTGCGTATCTCCGTACAAGTTGTTGATTCTGCTACTCCTACGCGTCTGTGTACGCTGTTTTTACAGTCGACTACATCGTACCCAAATCCTGAACTCTTCGGATATATGCTGATCATGTACCTCCAATTGCAGACCAAAAGCTTGCGAAGAATATCGACTCGATTGGATTTGAAGAGCCCAAAACGGAACATACAAGTAACAGCACAGAAGCAACCCCACTTCCAGCGCGAACCAACAGTTTTGACGTACTTGATGGGGATGATGCTCTCTCGCAGACATCTTATGCCTCGTCGGCCAATTCGAACACGACGATTCGAGTCCCACCTCTACCTAACGAAGCCCATGAGCAAGAACACTTCGAGTGCCCTCTCTGCTTCATGATTGTTTCCATACATACCAACTTAGGCTGGAAGCAGCACGTCTATAAAGATCTGCACCCTTATTCCTGTACCTTCGACTCTTGCACCACGGCGGAACGACTTTACGATTCTCGACGCGATTGGTTCACGCATGAGTTAGAAGCGCACAGAGCATCGTGGCAGTGTATAGAAGGGTGCGACAAGACGTTCTCCACGAGGCATGATTTCGAGGCCCATATCTCGACCCTGCATGCCGATCTTGCGTCACCCAACATGCTTTCCGCGTTGCGTGTCACTTCGAGGAAACCCGCGGATCTGACGATGCGAGTCAAATGTCCCTTGTGCGATCTATCACTGAGCCTACGCGCCTTTCAACGACATGTGGGGAGACATCAAGAGCAACTCGCACTTTTCGCTCTTCCTCCCAATCTTGAAGAGACGGAAGATGGCGTGCAGAACAGTGATTCTGATTCAGACTCCGCCTCTCTCAGCGGATCTCATGCTGCGGTAGACGCAGCCATCGAAGAAGAAGATGAAGATGAGGAAGAAGAGTCGTACCTCATTAAGTGCATATGCGGCATTTCGGACGATGACGGCAACACTGTCTTGTGCGAGAAGTGTAACACCTGGCAGCACATTGTCTGCTTCTACGATTCGGTTGGCCATGTACCAGACGTGCACGAGTGTACAGACTGCCTCCCTAGGTTCGTCGATGTCAAGCGCGCTGTGGAAAAACAGCGACGCGCAGCCGCAATCCAGACATCCAGGGCCAAGCTCGAAGCCATATCATCCAAGTTTCACACTAAGTTTGTTCCGCTCTGCCTAAGCTTTATAGCTAATTTGTCTCAAGAAAAAGCGGAGAGGGACTTCGAGTACAACAAGCTGACAGATACGGTCATGACACAGATTCTTTGGAAGTTAGATGCCGTAGAGACTGAGGGCGATCCATATACTCGCACAAGGCGGAGAGAGGTTGTCAAAGAGGTCCAGGTCATGCTCAACAAGGTCGACGAAAGTATTGCGCAGCCCGTTGTATTCCAGGACCCCGCGAGCGTCACAGGATCGATATCAACTCCAGAACAAATAGATATCGGCAAGGGCAAAGCCCCGGCTGGGAGCCCAATCGAAGGGGGCACATCGCTTGGTTCAAAAGGGACTGACGAGGAACCAGCTCTGAAAGTCAGTCCCACTCTCCATAGTGATGTTCCCGAGAACAACCCTGCGGGCTTTCTGGTACCCCAGGAAAGCGACGGCGCGCCTACCGCTTCAACACTAGAGCACTCGACTTCAGACCCGCGTCTCCTAGCACAGCAACCGACTTATATCAAAGTTTCTAAGAAACATTTGGATGTGGACACTTTGCACTATTACAATCTTCCGTATGAAGTTGACAAGACCGATCCCGACTTCTTCATCATCCTGCGTGAGTTGGACGCGAGGGAGACAGAGGTCCTTTTCGAGCACACACGTCGTCTCCACGCGCAAGGTACTTCGCATCCTTTATTGGAGGAACGTTGCGATCCTGATAATTCGCATTATACACAGCCGCATGAAGTCGTCATCGATACGGCTCATGCGAACTCTACTGGGGCCGACGGCATGCCTATCATGACTAAATCGACCGACCATGCGACCATCCAGCCGCCGGCTATGAACAATGACCGGAATTTCGACACCATGGCGGCTGTTCAGCAAAATATCGACGATCAGTGGATTCGCATACGAGAACCGAGACGACGCATTTCGAGGACGCCTTTAAGTGAGACCGCGGCATCGCTAGTCCCTGACCATGATCCCAGTGCGGAGCCCGCTTCTAGTGACTCCCACGATCCTGTTCACCAGATTCAGCACATAACAGTCGACTATCAGAACAATACGTGGCCCTTGGTTAGAGATTTCATGGAGATTACAAGGAAAGAAAGAGAGCAGCAACGAGTCTTAGTTAGCATGCTCGACTCCACACTGCGAGAACTGAATCTGGTAAACAGCTATGGTAGCGTCAGAGCAGATCGCTTGCGTTCAGGACTTTCCCAAGAGATCCTCGCTGCTTTGCATGATTTGCGCAGTCTTAATCTCGATGATCGGAATTTTCTTCCTGCTCCGACCGATGAACCTGATGGCCGAGGCGATGATGGCGAAGAGGACCAGCCGCATCCCGTCAACATCAATGTGCTCGGTAACGCATCTGAGATCCCGAACACCACGAAGCCTGTGGACCCGGAACTCGTCGCCCAAGTCACAGCGCAAACCAGAAAATCTGTCCCTAAATTGCAGGCATCATGGACACAGATGAGCGGGATCACGCAGACTATGACCGTGGGGTCCCCAACTTGGAGCGAAGCGGAGAGCGATCTTGAGCGACATCTCGCTTCATTCGATAACGAAATTGACCCCTTCAGATGGGATGATGTTATGATCAGACAGGAACCTCCTCTCACTCCGAAAGGTGCTGCCACAAACACAACGCGACCTGCAGCGCCGCGCAATCTGTCCTTACAGACAGAAGCTCCTGAGGAATACAAAGAACCAGAATATCCACTAGATGCTCGATGGACCAAGATCGACCGTAAAATGGTCAACCCGGAAGCTCTTGAGGAAGCAGGGGAGCGGTTTGAAGAGCGACAAGACTGCATAATTGTCTTGAGGGTCTTGACGAAGATGGAGGTCCAGATGCTGGCTGACCGTACCCAAGAGATTCGCGATGCTAGAAAGACCAGTGAGTATGACCTTGGGGCCAGTTCGCACGAAACAACAAGAGAGGGCAATCCGTCTCCAGATGCGGAAGCCAGTACGCCTGTTTCATACGCTGCTCTTCAACGAAATTCCGATGAAGCTGGCGATATTATGCATGCCTGCGAAATCTGCAAAGAAGAGTTCAAACATCCTGATGATCTTGCTGAGCACGGGAAGATTCACACGCGGCCTTAGAAGTGCCACGAGCCCAGATACGATACTCCAACATCGACTGGCCGACCGAGAAGGAGCTTGACAGGCACGAAAACCTCAAGCACCCAATTACCCCGGGAGGCTGCCTCGAATGCATAAAACACAAAATCAATTGCGATCAGGCCAGACCGCAATGCGGTCAACGTCTTCTGCGTGGTATGAAATGTTCGGGATTAAGACCCACATACGTTGACTGAGAGAGATATTCTAATGACGTAAGGGGGCTCCGGAAAGTCTAATGGAAACTGTAAATTTAATGGAAATTGCAGTCGTCGCCACGGGGCAGATTTTCAGCTACTTTGTGCATCTTTCGACGGTTTGTTTGGAGTTCTTACCAGCTCAGCATACGGCGAGTTGGAAGGCCGTATGAATAGCTTGTTCTTTGGGTTGGACTTCCTTTCTCCTACGGTATGCCTGGAACGCACTCTCCTTATCGGTCTGGGCGATTTCGGTACGCGCTGTAACGATCATAGCTTGGGTTCAACTTACCTCTTTGGCGGGCCGATAATTTACTTCGTCCTGCAGAGCTCAGCACTTTTCGGCATACTGTACTGGTGGGATAGTACAACTCGTATGTGTCTTCCCACGTTCCGCTCACGCAAAAAGCACGCCGACGGCGAAGCAAGAATTGGAAGGATGATCGGGGGGGAGTTTTACAGTGTGGAAAGGCGACGTTGGATGAGGTTTTCGAGAACATCGTGAGGAGAAAGGGTTTGGGTTGAGACGTAGGTGCAGTGTTGGAGTGGGCGCCGTCTCTAACGTAATGTAGTAGTGTGCTGAAGTGAGGGTTAATTTCCTACCATCGAATCCTGATGTATCTACACGAATTCGAAACACTTTTGAACATAGTGGTCTCTCCACCAGCCAATCATTGCCACGGCTTCCAGCTTACATACGTGCCAAGTGACGAATGGAGAAAGACGGCCCGCATTTCCTTTTCGGCGGCCTTTGCACCGAGGATATTCCCCGCAAATCGCGCCGGATGGCGAGTTTGGCGGAGCGGAGCTACGCAACGTCGGCGATTGCGAGGTCGTCGGCTTTTGATCCTTTGCTTTTGGTTACCGCTTTCTCTTCTTTCCATCTCAAGCTTTTCTCTCTTTTTTCGCGCCAACATTGCATTCTCTGAAGTCATAGCGATTAATTGCATTCCTACAAGATGGCGAAAGTGTTTGATCACGCTGAAGGTGCGCTCCTTCCGTCCAAATTACCCATTGAAACTGCGGCGTCCCCGCGCAGGACTAATAACGTGCGCAGTCGCAAAGCACAACACAGAAGACAGCTGCTGGGTTGTCCTCTACGGAAAAGTGTACGACGTAACCACCTTCATCTCCTCGCACCCGGGCGGCGCAAAACCCATCCTCCAACTCGCCGGCACAGACGCAACGGAGGAATACGACCCCATCCACCCGCCAGGCATCCTCGAAGAGAGCCTCGCCCCCGAACTATGCCTCGGCACCGTAAACACAGACACGTTACCCGCGGTAGAGGCTTCGCCTATTGAGACGGGCGATGCGGTGCAGGACGGACCTGTGGATCTGGATAGCTTATTGAATCTTGACGAAGTGGAAGAGCTGGCCACGAAACAGATTAGTCGGAAGGCTTGGGCGTATTATTACTCCGCGGCCGACGATTTGGCGAGCAAGAGATTCAATGGTGATGTGTATCGGAAGATCTTGCTGCGGCCGAGAGTCTTCGTCGATTGCGTAAACTGCGATACTTCAACTTCGTTCCTAGGCCACGACGTCAAACTCCCCATCTACGTCTCCCCCGCCGCCATGGCGCGCCTCGCAAATCCAGACGGCGAGTGGGGCATCGCGCAAGCATGCGAGAAATACGGCGCTATGCAAATCATCTCGCAGAATGCTAGTATGACGCCTGAGCAGATCGTGGCTGATGCGAAGGAAGGACAGGTGTTTGGCTGGCAATTGTACGTGCAAAACGAGCGTGCGAAGAGTGAGGCTATGCTCGCGCGTATCAGCAAGCTACCCGCGATCAAATTTATTTGTCTCACGCTCGATGCGCCGGTACCGGGAAAACGCGAAGACGACGAGCGCAGTAAGAACATAGGGTCTAACCTACCCGTGAGAGCAGCCGTGCAGGAAGACGCTTCTGTCAGCAAGACTAGTGCAGATGCGAAGACGCCATCGCCGCCGAAGAACATGGGTGTGGGACAGAGTCTATTTTGGGGCACTGCCGCGGATTTGACGTGGAAGACAACACTGCCTTGGCTTGCGGAGCATACGGATCTTCCTATTGTGCTCAAGGGACTACAAACACACGAGGATGCCTATCTCGCATCCCTTCACGCGCCGCAGGTCAAAGCTATCATCCTATCGAACCATGGAGGCAGGGCGCTAGATACCGCACCGCCGGCTGTGCATACATTACTCGAAATCAGGAAGTACTGCCCTGAAGTGTTCGATCGGGTTGAGGTGTGGGTTGACGGCGGAATCAAGAGGGGGACCGATGTGGTAAAGGCGCTTTGTCTCGGAGCCAGAGGGGTTGGTGTAGGGAGAGCGGCGCTGTTTGGGTTGGGTGCCGCGGGGAAGGAGGGGGTTGGGAGGGTCCTGGAGAGTAAGTGGACGCCATTCGCAATACGTGCTTGCTGGAACCACCATCACATGCTAACTCTTCTGCAGTTCTCAAAGCTGAGACTGAGACTTGTATGCGTTTGTTGGGCGTGGACAGGATCGAGCAATTGGGCATGCAGCATGTAAGTCTTGCCAACTTCTGTTCCACAGCACTGGAACATACACTAACCCACACCAGATCAACGCGCGAGCGGTGGAAAGAGACATCTACGACGGCCCAGCGGCACTAGACAAACCAAGCCTGGCTGACCGACTACGGGCGAAGCTGTAGATCCATGTGAATAGCACGGTCCCTGTTGTAGCATGTATTATGATATTGCTATTTAGGCAGTACATATCTGACACCGAAGCGATGTTTCAGACTGGCGGGGTTGAGCATACATCTGGTGGATCGACATGGGAACACGGGTGTGGCTTAGACTAAGCATCGAAGGCATGGATGACACCCCGACGTGTTGTGCATGTCAGTAACCTTGCGGGCACGTGGGGTGAGCAATGACGTCAATCGGATGTTTTTCAAAACGGTTTCGACTTCGTGTTGTACAGATTAATATATCGCATAGTCAGGGCCGCCTTCAGCGGGGACAGGCGATGTGAGGGGACCGAATATGGACGTCCAGAGATGATTTGGATTTGATGGGATATTGAGTGTGGTATAGGCCTTGCCTTCTAGGGTAATAACGATGCATAATCTGCGACTCGCAGTTTGGCCCCAGGTCCGCTATTAGCGACCTGCCTCAGACCCCCTGGATTAACCAATGAGTACAACTCCAAGGCTGACGCAAAGACACTGTTGTCTCTCCTATGGCGGTCTAGACATCTAGGGTCCCATCATCTTGCTCAGAGCTCCGCGGTACCTACTATCGTCAGCAACTATCCTTGTCAACGGCCTGTCCACGAGGTCCTGTGCGTCAATATCGAAAGCAAGTTTTAGGTTCAGCCTGGAACCGGCTGGTTGGGTGCATGCAGAGGACCTCGCTGGGATTGGGATCCTTCCTCTTTATACTGACATCGACTCACTGAGTGGTCGTGAGTAAGGTTACCGCGGCTACCAACATATCCCTTGCATATAGCGGTGAGTTAGTACTGGTAGAATCGAAGTACTCTTAGCCAAATGCGTACCGTCAGAGACAGACAAAGACGTAGTACAAGGCAGTGTTGGACGCAAAGCGTACACTACGCCCAGTCGAATCCTAGTGTAACCGACGTCAACACGACCGCAATCCCAAGTACCGAAGGACGACAACGCTTATCGTATCGCTACGTCCCTCCGTCCAGTAGACTAATAGCGATCCCCAAGCAACATCAACCAACGGAAGTGGTCCGCGCAATGCTAGCCGTCTTCCAGAAGCCCCGGCAGCCAACCACACCTCAGCCCTACCCACCAGTACGGCGGACCCCCCAAACGCTCTCGCAGCTGCCACGTGCGTGCTTGCCTTATTAGGTAGAGTGTGCGGAGCAGCTGCGCAAGCTCACTTCTTCGCCCGGCCAGTACTCCGAAGGCGTGTACTGTTGACTGGCTGGCTGGGGTCCATCTCGTCTGCGGGTTGTCGCGAGCCCAAGGCAGACGGGATGAGTGACGTGGGGCCATGTCGTCCGTGGACCGCTGCCGGGAGACTACTGTGAAGCTGCTACTGGACCAGTGACGCTAACATCGCTAATCGGGTACAGGGCCGCTAGATGATATGAGTGCGGACGTGATTGATCCGGACTTTTTCAGACACTCTTCGATGCAGGCACGGCACTTTCTTTCCATGCCGTCCCATCCCATCCCATCCCACCCCACGGGCCACGGCTGAGGGACGAAATGACGCCCGCGCCCTGGTGCCAATGCCGCGCAACCACGAGGACGTGGCGCGGGCGGATTCGCACCCATTCCCTCCTTGCCCTTCGCCCTGTTTCGGCCGTCTCCTGCGGTTGTGCGCCAGCGTGTAATCTCCGACGCGAGGGCTATTGGTTGGCTTGGTCCAGTGCAAGCAGCACACACCGCGTCGAGAGAAGATCAGGCCTTTTGGTGCGATGCAATGCGTGATTCTGGTGGCTGTGCTGCGCTTCATTCTGACAGGCCCAAACACGTTGTTCCAGCGTAGGTTGGTCCAATATATATATGTATATAAGTCTGCCAGTTGCTGGACATAGCATTTGCTCTAGCACACACTATACACTTGACCGACTGAGCCGACCAAACATTCCTTCCACGCTTCACTCCTTCCTATCTTCCGTTCTATTATCCCGAGAGAGACTGTTGATCAGCGCTTTATCCATCTCGTCCTCACATTTCACTATACTGTCCCCGCACACAGCAACATCGCTTCAACCTCTACGCAACTCGCGCCGCCGCAACCATGCAGTGCCCTACGTGCCATGGCGACGGCAAAACCAAGTGCGATTCTTGTGGCGGAGCAGGCTGTGGCGACTGCAAGTCCGGCACCCAGGAATGCAATGTCTGCGAGGGCACCGGGGCAATCGGGTCCTAACGTCTTCCGCTGGCATCCGCAGACGACTGTTGTACAGCGTTGGCCGCCTGAAGCTGGACTCTGGGCGCGCTGGCCGAAAAGATCAGGGATCCCTTGGTATGTCTGTCTACGCGGCTTCCGCAAGCGTACACTCCCGCATCCTTCGTATTCAGATGTTGCATTTGCGAATGCAACTAGTCAGTGAATGCACCAGCTTCCTTCGATGCTCCAGGCAGCAATGCCAACCACAGCGCCCTTCCGCTTCACTCCTCTTCCCCACCTCCTCACCACGCACCTCGCTCTGTCTGGCAAAAGTATGCTTGCACCCAGTCGCTGACGTATTTCAGCCTTCTTTTCGAAACCACCCTTCTTTCTGGTCCACCCACCCTCACCCCTCGAATACGAACCCTTATCATGTCGGCTGCGTTGCTGCGCTCGGATGCTTCTGCGATCAGTGTGATGCGATGCAGTGCAGGGCGCCGCACGAGCAAAGGCATGTCATAGCATCACGTGCATCTCCGAAGCACTACCGATTGGCTACATTGGAATATCCGAGGCGGCTGATTGGGCAGTGACAGCGAATTGGGATTTACTGGAATTTCGTGGATCGAGGGGTTTCATTCCTTTGTTTGTTGGGTGATCTGCATGTACGATGACGATCGGCGGTTGGGGCGAGCTCGAGTTCCACGTCTGATTTTGGTTTATGTTAAAATCTGGAGTCCTGTTTTCTTTGTTGGCATAGCGTGGGTGCGATGGATGGATGTGACTTTTTGGTCTCTATTTGCGCGGCGTCGCGGCTCTTTCCCGTCTCAGTCATAGTTTCAACCTTCTCTCGATCCTGTTCATAAATTGACGGTCAATCCACCCAACTGCACGCCTTGAGACTCAGCTTGTCCTTATCCGCTTGCCCCACAACAATGCTATTTACGGCCTTCCGCCGTTTATCCAACGGCTCGCACCGGAACTCAACTCCGGGTGTTGTTTCGTCTCAGATCCATCGTCTAAGCCTACCGTCTAAGCGTCGTTTGCCCAACTGCATTTCCTAGTCTACTTGAAGTAGGCTAAATCTGCGGCTAGGCGCAAGCGCGGCCGGGCGCGCGGCCGAGCGCGCAGCGTTAGTCTATATCAGCATGCTAGTATTGTCTCTCTTTGTATTCAACTCGCTGGGTTGCTTTGCCACTGCCAGGTCAAAGACATCGGGCCACTCTTGGCGAAGAGCGGAAAAGGGCACGGCGTTTTCGTATGGAATGTTTGAATACCAGTGCAGGTCCGTGAGCATAGAGTAGTATCAATGTGGGTACAGTGATGATGCTGATGCTGATGCTTTGGGGTGCCAAGTCCCGGATGGAGAGTCGGAGAGAAGTGCATAGAGTAACTGTTTTTGGGATATGGACGGAGAAAGAGGAAAGTCAGCTTCGTGTCTGTTAATAGTTGGCGATTCACTTAATCAAGTACGGCAACGTTACTCGAGTAAAGCATTCGCCTGTAGCGTAACGTCTACGTTAGTTCTGTCCCGTAGGTTTGCAACGGCTTCGTGGGGACTCTGGTATTTCACGGACCAAGACAGGCACTCATCCTACAAATACTGATCGCGACGAAAGAAACGGCGGTAGTAGAGCAGATCGTGTTCTAAACCGAACATATTCATACGAGCACCCTAACACGCATCACGAACAACGAATGGTTCAAGTAAGGTAGCAGACCCATGGCCAAGTCCAAAAGGTGCATTGAAACTATACCGAGTACTACCAAGCTCCAAGCCCATGTATAACGCCTCCATCCCGGTCATATGGGCAATCGTCAATTGCCTCCTGACGGGTTCTGATGTAGAATCAATACTCCCATTGATATTTGACGCCATGTTCCCTTTCGCCCTCCCGTAATCAAATAAATACCACAAACAAATCAGGAACTCCCGACGGGAACTTAGCGCACCAAACGAGAGCTCGGAGCCCCGTATATCTCATGAAAACCAGCCATAATAGTCATACAAAATGAATCTTAATTCGTTCCTCGCCCTATGCATACTACTGAGTATACCTCCAAGTCTCCGCCGTATGGATAGGCGGTAACAACGTTGGCTTTGCTACCACCGACGTACCCTTCCCATCATCACTAATAGGGCTGACCTCGGGCCTTTTCGGGCTCTTCGGAGCGTCGCTAAGTGGACTCGGTATCGGCCGTGGCGGCTCCATTGGCGGTGGCAGTGGCGGTGTCTGACTCTGTGCCAATGCAAGTGCAGGTAACGAAGGCGCTGGACCTGAAAGTCCGCTCAAAGGACGCGGCGCAAGAGGCTGAAGTGCCGTTGGAGAGGGCCCCGCAGCCATAGTCAGCGCAGGTCTCGACGGAGCGCCTGTCGAAGTACCGAGCTGTTTGAACATATGTTCCCACTTCGGCGGTGCCGCGGGGACACGGGGTGCCTTGGCGATGTCCTGCCGGAACGCATCTGCAGACTGAAACTGTGGCGCCGGCCTCGGTACGGGAAGATTAGCTGGCACTCCTCCAGAGAAACTGTGTCCAAGACCGTTCGGATGATGTGACTGGCTAACGGGCGATGGCCCCTGTGCGGAAAACACAGGATTGATACCGACAGTGTTTGCGGCCTTGGGCATCCATTCGGGCGTGAATCCGCCATCCGGGCTATAAGGAGAAATGTAAGTCTTTGCTCTCCTCAAGAAAGCGTTTTTCAGGTACGGGTATTTGGTAACGTAGGCTAGGTATTCAGCCTGCGACGCGTGGGATTGGGCAGAGGGATCAGTGGGAGAAGAGTGTGCAGTGGCGTACATTGGAGGTCTGGATGTCCCAGCGGGATTGCTCAGCAGATTTGAATTTGGTGCACCATCGCGCGAGGGCGGTTGTAACGCATGGTTCTGACGGTGAGCAGGGGGACTGTACACCGGGCGTGCCACGGGACCTGGACCCTGCTGGTAAGGGTACGGAGGTAGCTCCCTGGGAGACCTGGTCGGGTTATTTGAATACTGAGGTGCCTGGTTGGTCTGATTGATGTGAGCGTATGGGCTCTGTCCATTCAAATGGGGACCGGAAGTTGTGGACTGCGGCCTCCAACCTGAAGATGAATTGTGTGGCGGAACATATGGAACATAGTTCCCCTGTGAATGCCCTTGGTGGTGATGATGATAACCTGTCTGGTGAGCAGGCTGTCCGTATTGAGGTCCTGGTGACCGATAACTGTACGAGTTTGGCTGGTGTGCGACCGGAGAATTGGGGTTCTTGGAAGTGTCGGGGCTGTAGGGCACAGGCCTGAAAGTGTGCATCATTGACTCTTTCGGCTTGTACGCATATGGTTTCATACTATCCTGCACGGGTGTGCGAGGCGGCATAGCCAAGGGTGCTGGCTTGATCGGGTAGGCAGCTGCATACGATCGATGCTGGAAGGTCTGTATAGCCGGAGGGGGAGGCCGCACCGTGTCCAGGAAGTTGCTCTTGGGGTTATGCTGTGGCCTAGCAAGATTTTCTGTATACTGTGGCCTTGCTTCAGTGGATGTCTTTCCAAGATAATACCAAAGCCGGTTATCTTTACTGAGGTTAACGTTGGCAACCTTCCGAGTGACTGCTGGAGCGGTGTTGAATTCGGCCCATTTGTGTTCCGAATTAGGATCAAGGAATGGATCGCCCATTTCCGGAACACCATCTGTACGATTAGACATGTCGAGCGAGGCGTCGTTCTCCTTGAGATGTTCGGGCAGCGGCTTCGCGTTTGCGGAAGGTTTGGGCCGTTGGGATTCTTCCGGATCTAGCTTCAGAAGGTACTTCCACTCGACCTCGCAACGATCACTACAAAATGTTAGCAGAAACCAAGAAAGGATTTTTACTTTCACTCACCCGTCCGGAAGCACATCGACCAGCAGTGCTTGCTCGCCCGGCCTGTTTTCGACCACCAAACCACCGTAGATCTGGTACATTTCTCCACCAACATACTGGAACTGAACCACGTCCTTTGGCTTCAGTGTCTTCGCATACTTCATGATAGACTTGTCCTTTTCGAGAGCATCCACATCAACGGTCTTCGCATTCCTCTTCTTCGGGCGATGGAAGCGGCATCGGAAGTCATATCCGTCGTAGAAGTACTCGGTACCCTCCTCGTCAAACGTTGGCATAGGACCGAGATCGACCTGCACACCCGCTGCCGGAGCGCAAGTAGCATGGAATGCTCTTGTGCACTTTTTCTGCGAGCACTGGAATACAGCTCCACGCTTTGATCGGCAATAGTTGCACTTGAGCTCGAGACGATCCTTGCCGATGTTGGCGACATTGCAGATAGTCTCGACACCGTTTCTCTCGGATATAAAGGTCTCGGGTGTGTAGTCGGCGCAGATGCGGTGAGCTTTCATACCATTATCGGTCGGCAAGAGGTCGTCAAATTCAATGTCGTTCGGGCATAGGATGCAAGGCATCCCTCTGCCCGGTATCTTGAGGCGGATTCGTATGCGTCTGACTTTCTTAGGCTTGGGCGCGTCTTTAGGATCGTCGTTGCCCCTCTTGCGCTTGTTGCCCCCGGATTTGCGACCTGCCCTGCCTTTTGTTTTGCCGGCTACGCTCGGAGGCGGACTAGGAAGGTGGTCCGCACCGAATTCATCTTCTGAATCAGTCTCTTCATAGTATTCTGGTGTGGGCTCGCCCCTCAATTTCCTCTCAATCTCGTTGACATCGACCCACACGCTATCGGTCTCGCATTCACACTTCTTGGCAATCCTCCCGTAGCTCAACCAGGATTCATTCGCAAAATTAACTGATTCGGCGCAGTTGTATCCGATATTGTAGCCCGAGTGGTAGCCGTAGGGATATGTTATGACAAATTCGCCCTCGTAGTGGACGAGTCGGTTGACTTTGATGTTGTATTGCTTTTCCAGCTGCTGGGGCGAAATAAGATACGTCTTATGCCGTAGGAACTGGGAGCAATTCTTCGCGTCGCGCGGCCAGATGTTCTTCATGGCAGCCTCGAAACGTCTGGCGTCTTCCTGGGAGATGCTGTACCACTGTTTGGGCGCACCAAAGTGAATGTAGTTGATGCTGTAGAGATCAACGTCCTCGAGATGCCATGCAAAGGTAGCTTTCCACATGCCCAGGTAGAGGTATGCGGTGTTAACTCCCGGTACTTTGGTTCCAAGCACATCAAGCAGATTGGGAAGCTTTGCTACGTTCCAGCTCGTGGTGCGGTCATCGAAAAGCGAGCCGGGCATATCTGCGCCGTACATGGGCTGGCCATAATTGATAGTCTTCCAGTAGTTGTCCTCAAGCTCCTTGCAGCGCTCGGGAGTGAACTCATCAAGGCTGTCGTGATGATAATCGAAGTTTTTGAACGCTTTCTCGTCAACATAGCCTCCTGCATCGATCCTGTTGTTCATTCGGCGCGAAGCGGTTGACTTTTTCTGATCGCCCTTCACGCCCTTCGGTTGACGGCCGCGTGCTCTCGTCGGCGCTGGCGTTGCTTGCTCGCGGTCCCCGTCAGGGGACCTTGGCGTGGGAGGTACTTCGATGGCATCGTCCTCATCCTCGTCCACATCCGCTTCTTGCTTCACCTCTTTCCTGGACGGGCGGCGTCGGGCTCGACCCGGTGCACGTTTGGGTGTGGTGGTGTCATCGGCGTTCGCGGTGGAGGCCTGAGCTCTGGTGGAGCGCGTGCGTGACGGGGCGTCCGCGGCCGCCTTGCGTCGTTCGCCCCGCTTCGCCGGAGGTTGATGATGAGACTCAAAAGTCGTGGCCTTCCACTCCGGCAAGTTATACGTCCGCTGCTTCTCGATGTTCGCCTGCGTGTATATGCCATGTTGGCCGGCGAACTCTTGCGTAATGGGGTTTTTGACTCTGATCGTCTTGACGGCTTCGCTGAGGTCGGGTAGGGAATTGCGCCTGCAGATTATGTGAGTACTGAGCTTGCTGGGGCAAGCAGTCGCATTTGTCACTTACCATTCTGGCGGGGGAATGACCTTCACGATACCCGACTTCATGCCGTACTTGTCGATCTTGTCGATGAATTTCTTAAAGTTCCGGAACTGGTCCATTGTCTGCACGCCACAATCAGCACCATATCTCTGCATGCGCAAGCAGCTCGAGTCGCTGCGCAAGTTTCCCTGCCGGCGCAATGCATTGCGAGGAGTGCACAACATACGGGTTTGAAGACGGGGATCTTGCCGCCGTCCCAGTAATGGTCAGGCTCAATTTCCTCGTCATCGTCGCTCTCCAGCTCCGAAAGCTCTGACGACATCCTCTCATCCCTCTTGTCCAGGTCTTCGCTGGTTGGGGGCGTCAGGGCGGGCTTCGTCGCGGCATCGTCGTTCTTGTCGGCCGTCGTCTCGACCGAGGGGACAACGTCCGGTGGCGCCTCCGTCTCCATCGCGAGTAGCGTTTGTTGTCAGGCAGGTGGCGGTGGGTGTCTGAGGGTAGGCGAGGTACGGTAAGGCTGGTGGTTCGCGAAGGTCCGACAGCGTTCGCCTCGCCACACAACGTTCGGCAGAGTACAGCGACACCACGGACTCCCTACGTACGTCGCATGAGTATTCGGCGCTCTGGGGGGTGGTGACGGTCTTGGTAAGTTTTGCGCGACGGCCGGCGGGTGTGGAATGTCTATTGTAGGACGCAAAGCGCGGTTGAGAGGTACACGACTGCCAAGAGCCGCTAATCTGCTTAATCGAGCCACCTGCCGTCTCCTCAAGTGCTCGTATGAGGATCACTCCACGGTATTCACGCGCATACCAAGCTGTGATTTAGGTACATGCGGCGCAGCTGCCAGGACAGTGGTGGGGGCCACAGTGCGCGTAGGTGCGACTTTTCTCAGGAAAAAAATCCGTCAGGTACCAGATTGTTTGTGCAAACTGTGCGACTGGAGATGTGTTCATGCACGTCATAGGGCGACCTTTGCGCAATCCGATCTGGCAGACACGACGTTATCAGATCGTGGCGCACCGAAGCACCTGACAGGCAACGACAGCAATTTTCGACTAATCAACAACACGTATCGAAGGATATCTAGATAAGCTAAGTAGAGTAAGGAGTTCGGACAACTTGCTAGGTACCATCACTCCATGTCATACAAATCATTCCAGAAGAGGATATCCCCCAGCATCTCCTCTGGCAGATCAAGTGCAGCGAAATTTTCACGCCTTGGAGTTCGTACCTTGACATGAACATGCGCAGCAGTTTTCCAGCCAAAGAATCCAGCCATCTCCCAATCAACAAGACCAACGATCCTATCGTTATCGATGATGAGGTTTGACAACGAGACATCGTTGTGCATAAAGCCAAGATCCGAATCTTCGTTGTCCTCTGCGAAGAGGATCTCTCTTTCAAGCTCTTGAATACCGCGATGCTCGACTGGATCGGGGTCGGGAACGACGTAGGATCGGCGGGTGATTTCGGCTGGTGGAGCTGCTGAGCGCAGTTTCTGTAGAACATCTCGTGCCTGCTGCTTGAAGGAATACTTTTGAGATTGCGAGATGTACTGCCAGGCTATGTTGAGGCCGACTCCGGGGATTCTCTCTTGCACAAATACATCGCGTTCGTTGATCTGCCGATGTTCATCTCAGTAGTGTATCGAATGGGTGGGCGTGACGCTGACCGCGCGAATTTGAGGGTAGCGTACCTTGGCTGCGAAATAGACCTGAGGTACTTTGACGCTCCCTAAAACCTTCCTTGCCAGAGCAATAGCCTCCACCTCATTCGCATCGGCGTACGAATAATCGCGGTAAGATCGTCGTCCTTGGAGAATTGCCTTCAAATGACTGGACTTGATGATTACGCTTCCGAGCGCGAAGACATCGCGGCCTCCATCCTCATTTTCGTAGATCCTATTGTGCACTGTGCATTTCTCGAGCACGGTGGACCAGTACTCTAGGGACTCTGGCGTGGTGCAGTTCACGTAATTCGAATTAGGTGTAAAGTCGGTGAGGCTGGGAAGATATCTACCGTATAAAGGCACATCCGCGTATCGATCTGTCGGTGGTATGTTCTCTGGGTTGGATTCGTATGGGTTCATTGTGGAAGTGTCGTTTAAATGACAGTGCAGACCAACGCGGCGTCACTGACGAAACGAACACGAAGTCGCACTGCTGCCGTTCGCCTCCCGCACTCCGCCTCCACACTCGGCTATCTCACATCATCCCACCCCTACCAAAATCCCCGGATCGACCTGCAGGAACGAAGGCTGGCCAGATCCGATCGCCACCCCAGATCAAACGAGACCGCCGCTAAAGCCATCCACTCATACGTCACACTTAACATCCTGCTGTTACCCGGCTCGCGATTTAGCGAGTGCACACGGCCTGATACCCGCATTAGCTAACTTGGCAAACTCACAACACTGGCACATCACAAAGACGACACGATGTTGTATAATACAAGCCCTTTCCATTCGAGTACTCGTCCGTATTCCAGCAGCCACTATGGTTACAAAATGACCCATGACCTGAGAATCCCAGGGAGCTCCGTTGCTATGCAGAAGATGACTAGGCTGTACAGTGGGTGTTCCCCAGTATATGCAGTGTTTTGTGTTTGATTTTCTCGCTCTTTCAATCGCTCAATCGCAGAAAAGCTCAAGCGCTCAGTAGCCCAAAAGCTTACAAGCTCAGAAGCTTACGACACGGCGTGCAGACAACGCGAAGGTTGGCTTCTTCCATTTGCTCCGGAAGTGTTGCCGTGAGAGAGATGTGGACGAGTCTACTGCGACTCACCGCCGCCGCCTCTAGGGCCGCCGCGGAAGCCTCCACCTCGTGGACCGCCTCGGAATCCATCTCCACGACCACGGCCACCACCTCGTCCTCGACCGCGGAAGTCGCCGCGCGGACCGCCCCTGCCCCGGTAGCCTCCTCGGCTGTCACTCTGGTGTCCGCCTCGTCCTCGACCTCCACGGTTATGGTGGACCTCATGGAATCCGTCATTGCCATTTGTAGGGGCGCCCGAAGCGGGCTGTGCCACCGGATCCGGGGTGTCATCAGCCCAGCTGGCAGTGCTGTTTATCGGCGCGGTAGCCGTAGGGGTCTCCACCTCCGCTGGGTCCCTCGGCACCATCTCGAAGGATTCTGTAAGTGGATCGTCCGAGCTGGGCTGCTCCTTGTCCCAGTTTCCGCCAGCCTCGTTAGCTGCACCAGCATCTACACTGGCACCTGGGGGTGCGTCCGATGTGTCCGCAGGTTCTGCGCCGCCATTGACAGGGACCGTGAGCTCGTTGAGACCGGCATGCGCAATGGTCGGGTCGGTCGCAATAGCTGAAGTTGGTTCTGACTCGGGGGGACCTGGCTCCGATTGTGCCACATCCTCGGCCCAAGCCTCAGTTCCTGCGAAAGGAGCCTCGTCAAGAGCAGCCTGCTTGATCTGGGCGTCTATCCACAGGTCAGTATGAATTTGTAAGCAATACCGCATATGGCTTACAGGTAACACTCAGTGCAACACCCTCAGTTGACGGAACACTGTCCTCGGTGCCGTCAATCAGCTTCTCGGCGGCTCCAACTGCGGTAGCGTCACCTCCATAGACCAGTAGCAGCGCACCCTCGAAAGCCTTGGTGAGGTCGGAGTCATCTTCCTCAAGCTGACGGCGAGCAGCAGCAGCCCTCAAGAAGCGGGAGAGAGTGAGGACTTTCTCCCTGAAGGCTTTCTTCTGCTCGAGCGCAGCTTCCGCCTTGATTGTATCCCTCAACGCCTCGACCTCCTCCGAGTGTGTCTTGGACAGAATCTCCTTCTCCTGGTTGATCTTGCTCTGGAAGTCCTGCTCGAACTTCTTGTACTGGGCGAGCTGCTCCTCCAATTGTGCGAGCTGGCTCTGGAGGGCGGGCTTCTTCAGAAGCTGGGTTTTCTGGTCGGCGTTGATCTTGCGGGAGGAAACGAGATCGTCGATGGAGACACCGGGGTTGGCTGCGACTACTTCGTTGACCTTGGTCATGAGATTCTACGATGGACGTTAGCTCGATGGAAGCTGACACAGCTGCAGCATTGAACTCACCAGCTTCTTGTTGACATTTCGGACGTTCCTACACGCAAGGCGTCAGTGTGTGATGAAGCTTCGGCGCGGCGTAACTCACTTTTGGAGCTCCCTAATGTACGAGTTGTCACTATCGCCGTTGGCCTGAGCGCCGAGCTCAGAGGAACTTTTGTCGGTGGGCGCAGGCACGGCGGCAACAGCTCCTACCTTGCCCTTCTTCTTGCGGGCGCTCTTGGACTCTCCCGAGGCAGTCGCTGGCGACGGGTTCGCAACGACGTCAGAAGACATTTTTTGGTGGAATTGGATGGTTGGTTGAAGTTTTGGGATGCAAGTTACGCGTGAGGCACGAGAGCAGGTGTGGTATCGAAGTTGTGGTGGTGATGGCGGGTTGCTTGATCTGGAAATTCATCGTTGCTCCTCCCTCCACTGCCAACGCCAAGGCGCGCTACTGCACGCCGGGGCCCTCGCGTGGAAGCTACGAGACCTTCGAGGCAATCCATCGATGACTGCTCATCTTCTTTTCCGATGCCGAGTCTCATCACGAAGTGGCACATGGTATGTTGAGCGATGAGATGCTCTATCACTACGCAGACTGTTGTCGCGACAAAACCACATAACACGAGATCACGATCAAGTAAACATACTCACTGCATGATCCCCAGTGCGCGCAAGTGAATTCTTTGTCCAGAAAATGCGTCTAATTACGACGCGAACCGGTTGCTGAGAACGCAGCTACAGATGAATACATCAGTTGTTGACCTTCCCGTATGTAAATAAATAGAGATTCTTTCCCTTTGGTTCGTTACCGTCGTTGACTGTCAAAACGCCGTAAAGCTTGATAACAGATGTAAATACCATTTGCAAGTCCACCGCGTACCTCAAGCATGCACCCTAACTCTAGGGAATAGACGGCAATCGTAAACGGACCGATCGCGTGTATGTGGGCATATCTGCAAACTTGACGTGGTTGAGTAAAGAAGCGGAGGTGTTGCAGAGCTCAAGCCTTGGTTGCGCCAGCCCATCGTGACTTCTCAAGTAGACAATTTGATTGACCTCGGAACAAAGATGATGGTATCCAAGGCTGGGGTACAAAGCGCGTCGTAAAAGAAGGACACCTCGGGCCGGCTCTATGAGACATCACGCACTAATCCGCCTGTTTGGGTGAGCTTTGCAGAGAACGGCTTTGTTACCCAACATCAAGGACCATGAATCTTTTTTCCGACCACAGCGCAACGCATGGCGTGTTTGATAAAGGGGAGGGTTGAGCGCTAGCTGACGGGGGCTGTTTAGCCTCAAGCAATAGTCCGATGTGAAGTGCAGATGCATCGATGAAGCGAGACCGGTCACGCCCTTCTGTATGCAACCATCTTCTCTGCGTAGTGGTAAGGTGCAGGGTCACGTTGATACGTGCATTCGATTAGGGGGTCAAGGAATGTCACACGAGAAATTCGAGGCGAAGGGGTGGGAGAGAGTAAACCACTTACAGATGGGTGTCTGAGACCCACTGCGGTCACATGGCGCAACGCAAGCCCTTGAGGCTGACATGTTCCCGAATCGGGGAACCCTCAACATATTGCTTGACATCTAGAGTCAAAGCATTGTTGTCGAATCAGTGTCCGTTTGACCGAACACTTACAGGTCCAACCGGTCTGTACCATGAGTGTTTACACCAGATAGTGCTTCGTTAGCTAACCACGAAAATGTAGTTTGCGGTGTACAGGAAATGCCCAGGCCTATCATATCATCTGGAGAGCTGTTACGTAGCTGGTAGGGAAAGACATAGAGTGTCAATACTGTTGTGCGGTGTTTCGAGATATTGGCGCAAGGAATACTACTGGGAACCCAAACTCGTATGAGAAGCAGGTAAGCTTACCGCAGGTACTCATCGTGATATCGGAGTTTGGAGCGTTAAGCGGGAACATAGGCTTGTCGATGACTGCCATCGCCATCGCGGGAGTCTCGGTTTGGCTGTTCGTCCGACGCACCTACATGATATGTCTGCCATCAGAGCGAGTGGGTCCGTCCAGTTCCGTATGGTGGATAAGGAAGTGGTGTATTGACTGCGGCGAGACCTGGTGTACCCACACAGGATCGAGAAGGCTTTTTGGCATGCGTGAAATATTACGAACGTTTCGACTGCCTCCGGCTGCATCTACCGGATGGTAATGGTGTGCTGCTACTACGTCTGGAGGCGCTTAGGACATCATTCGTGCTTCCAAAGTAAATGCGAAACAGGGAAAGGAAGGTAGTAGGCCAGACTGTGTGGCTGATAGCTTGGGGGGGATTGTGGGGAGATGTCACATGCATGCCTATCGGCATTCTGCATCGAGCCTAGTGTCTCCATCACCGGACCGTAGGATAGCAGGTGGGTAGGCTGGGTCGCGTGATTGCCCGAGCTCGTGAATGATGTGGTGTTCGTTGATCGCTCGCGGTCGTCATCTGAAGGCTTACTCGACGCGAGCAGCCTGCTGCGGTGGGGTTTAGAGCCAGACCCTGGCCCGTAGCATAGACGACTGCGCTCGGCCCACGAGCATGTCCGACACCACGGAGAAGACGTGTTAGCCGCCTTCGAGGGCCAGTATTGGTAAGAAGAGGTTGTGCTGGAGAGAGAGGGTCTTGTTGTGATGCTCGATCAACGCGGGCCGCCGAGGTCAGGGTTGGTGGCTGTGGACCAATGAAACGACACCTCACTGCACATGCTCCACTCCCAGCCAGGCCACCATTAAATAAGCCCGGCGTCCGTGTGCATTCACCTGCCCTCGCTCATCCGCGTGACCTCGACACACATCGACCCTCCAGGTCGACACTGATATCAACTTGCTGTGAATTCTGCAGTGCTTTTTTGTGGAATCTGCCTCCAAGGTAAGAGAGCTTCCACTGCCCTCCTCTCTGCTTCTCTTTGGACTTCTTTTTCGACCCCTCGTCGCCAACGTGAAGCCGACTCCATCAGGTTGGCTCGGCACATCAGCTGATCGCGACGAACCCGTGGACCGACCGCTGCGACTTGAAGGTGAGCGGAGTCCCCAATCGTCCGAACCTACGAAGGCGTTCCGTCACAGCCGCGCGACACTTTTCGAGAATGCGACGCCTTGCACGCGTACTTCACCGTCGCGCCGCCTGTCGCGCGCCGTCTGTGGTTGCCTTCGGCGCCCGCGCGGTGTCGCATCACGCCCAAACCCCAAGAGCTTCTTGGGCGCGCGCGTTCTGGCAGGAACGCAGCACGACGCGGCTGTGCGATCACCCCATACGACGCCTTCTCCTCCCTCATTGACAGCTCGGTCCCACAACCGCGCGCAATCAACGCGCCAACCGCCCGCCGACTGAGGCTGCGCTACACCTTCACGCATTCTGCTGCCCGCGCCCGTGCTAACGTTGTCCTTCGCTAGGATTATAGATGCGCTCGATCGGCGCATGATTGCTACAGAGACACCGCATCCCGATCCCGCGTCAACTGGAGGGCAGAGCGCCACCCCTCGCCAGGCCGACGGTTTGCGACTTCAACCTTCAACATCCACTCAAGTCACGCCGCGCGCTGTCGTCCTCGTCACAGGACCAACCTCTCCTCATTCACCTACGGCTGTGTAGCGGCTACCTACATAACGATCCCGGTTCACCTACACAAAGCCCCCGCCTGCTGTCGCGTTGGGCCTGAGGGACGTCGACACCTACCGGATAAGACTATCTACCCAACAACAGGGTACAGTCTTCTCTGACAGTCTTCTTCTCCCCTTTTACTGCGCGAGGCATACCTTGCGACTATGGCAGATACGGCTGGCTATCCTACCGATACTTCCAAGACAGGGTTGGGCTCCCACGACGGCCTTCACACCAACAAGAGGAAGCGCGAAGCGCGAGACCAAGGCCCGAACCGCTCCGCACCTAGCACTGCGAACGATCTGAGCGATCAAGCCACCGCCTCTTTCCTTGCCGCGCACAACGCTTCCAACGACGACGACATGCAGCAACAATTCGACGTGCACCAGAATGGCAGCGCAAACAATGCACCCGATACTGCCGCCGCCGCCCTCGCGTACCATCAGATGACCGTACCTCAAGCGACGGAGCTATCGTTCCAACCGCAGGCATCGTCGGGTGACGGGTCGTCGTTTGGAATGGGCGACCACCACCAACAACAACAGGGCATGCAAGACTTCAGTCTCGAGGCTCTCAAAGCCGCCACATCAGGCTCACGGGGAGGCCAATCCGCAGGCAATGATTCACCACCCTCGACGAGTGCGCACAAGCCTCAAGTCGGCTCAGAGGAATGGCACAAGGTGCGGAGGGACAACCACAAAGAAGGTAGGTCACGCCGCATCCAAGCGGGTCTGTAGAGAGCTAATTCGTTATGCAGTGGAGCGACGCCGGCGCGAAACGATCAACGAGGGAATCAACGAGCTCGCCAAGATCGTCCCCGGGTGTGAAAAGAACAAGGGGTCCATTCTTCAACGCGCCGTTCAATTCATCACCCAGCTGAAAGAGAACGAACAACAGAATATCGAGAAATGGACACTTGAGAAGCTTCTGACGGAGCAGGCCATCACCGAACTGAGCGCTAGCTGTGACAAGTTCAAGGCGGAGTGCCAGCGAGCATGGGACGACGTAGCCATCTACAAGCGCGCGTGCGAGAACGCCGGCATCGTTCCCGATGAAATCAAAGATCGCGAAAATAACGCGGAACACAACGGCAGCTGAGGAGATACCATGGATGAGACGATATTCTGTTTCATGGCGTGGTTTTCTGACGGGATGATGTCGAGGCGTTATCGTTCAATAGAGCAAATCACGGCGGTCTATCTTAAGGTTCGCTGCCTGTTTACCCGCCGACATTTGCAGCGGGTGTTTTTTGTTGAGTACTATGGGATATTCTGTTTCCTGGGCAGGTTTCACGATCTATTCCATGAGCATGTCAGCTCTGTTGGCACATTTCCTTTCCTCGCACATGGGCACCCTTGCCTGAGACCGGCGTCACTCATTCTAGGCAGAGTCGCGCTGTGTGTTCCTTTCTCATAGGAGTCCGGACTGAGGGTGCAAGCTACCTGCCAGCCCAGAGGCATCCCGGATGCCAGAGCTGTCTGTCCGTTCAAGTAAGATTCTTAGTGCATATAGTTTTGTGGATGAGGTTCGAAAGAAATGACGGATTACGACTGTTTACTTGTATGTCTACGGTGGATGTGACCATTTTCGCAACAGGACTCATCAAGGCCTGGCACTTACCTCTTTGCGACCATATGTGTATAGAGGGAGGGGTGTATATGCACGTGAGTAAGTGGGTAACGAGCGTCGAGCGGACATCCGTGTCTCAAGCTGGGCCTCATTGGCGGGGTTGGTGATGGGCGCACGAGCCATTGCCTCAACATCAAGGGCAACGACGATGCAGAATTCCACCTTTTGCCTTTGAGAAACGGTGCCACGTGCGAATAAGCAGTCGACCTCACACGCCGCATCGGATGTCATGGACCGGCCTTGAGATATTCACTCCTAATGTGGGTGCTATGGTCACGGCGACGCTCAAACCCTCCCCTCTACCGCGCCTCTCTACGCGCATCCACCACCACATAAGCTATAATGGACAATGATAGTCTGCCCGTGGAGTCTCTCGTGCCGCCGGTCATAGACGAGGCCGAGCTGTTGGGCGTGTCCGGCACACAGACGCCCGTGATCGAGGCAGAGCCTGTGGAAGAGCTCGACCTCCCGCTCGACACGGCGGAGCAGCAAGGACTCCTGCTCGACGAAGGCGCCAGCCCAGCAGACGGCTCCGATGGACCCAGCGTGTCGCTCCCCGTCCGTCCCGGGATGCATCGCGACAAGTCGGCCCCTCCGCCAGCGCCACTACATCTCCCTCCTCCCGCACCGCCTGCCCCGCCGCCCGATGCGAACCAGGCGAACGGCTCACTGTCCCTGGCGCAGCTGCAGAACCTCGTCCGGGACATGCCCAAAGTCGATCCTACACCCTATGCCTTCAACTACGAAGACGCGTCGTCGTTCGAGGACGAGCTGGAGGAGTGGTTCTCGTACAGCGTGGAGGAGCAGGCCATGCTGCTCAAGGCCCAGGCGTCCTTCGCCCAAGAGTGGGGCACCTTCAATGGCCTAAACAACGCAACATACGAAGATGGTGGACTGGACTGGATGAAGGCCACCCGTCAGCAGCAAAGCGAGTTTGTGCAGTACCTGCTCGGCGTGATCCGGCAGCCAGACCCTGTGTCGAGATTGAAGAAGCTGGAGGCGCTGGTGTACATTCTGCTTGGCTGCTGGTACGAAAGTGCTGGCTTGCCATCATCGGATTCCGACAGCGAGAATGAGGGGCAACGGCCTAGCAATGGAGACGGCCACCCAGCGGGCACCTACGACAAGTCCCATCAGCAGGTGCAACTAATCTCGAGAAACGTCCGGCTTTTCATCCAAGTAGACGGTCTCCCAGTTCTCGTGGACGCTCTCCGTGCGTCGTGCCTTCGAGCTTGTGGAGTCGACGTCGACCCCGCCGCTCCTCGCGATGGAAAGGAGGCCGAGCGCCGTGAAGTGTGGTGCACCTCAACTGCTGTCTACGTGATCCTCGAGGTCGCGCGCTTTGCCGAAAAGAAGGACAACGACCTGAGCATTAGAACTGCGATTTTGGACCTTCATGACCCTGGCCTGATGATGATACTCGTCGACGTTATCTCAAGACTACGGTGGGATGATACCATCAGTCTTCCGCTTGCGAAAGTCAGTCTTCTCTTCTGGAAAACCATTCTAGTTGCCTTTGGAGGCCTCTCCCATGCAAATCTGGCCAAACAATCTTTCGGAAAGAACAAACTCAACCCCGCCGATGCCAAAGGTCAGCCCCTCATCACCGCGTCACCGCTAGACTACCATCTTTTCCGTCAAGAGATACTGTCCAAGTATCCTGCCTACAACCCGCCTCCACCTCTTTTTCCCCTAGAACCCGAGAACAATTCTATTCTTCCCCCCCTGAAAAATCACCCGAACAAAGTTGCCGGTAACCACGTCTACGGCTCGGGACTTGGAGATATGAATGGTAATTACACTTCAATCCTCAACCAGCCAGTTCATATTGCAACCCCTGCCCCATCTCCCCCACCGTCTCCCGCAGGGCCAGGTGGAAAAGGTGGTAAGAAGCAGAACTATCAGACCAACCAAATGTTCCCATTTCTCTACCCTCCCCTGGATGAGTCAAGCAATAAGCTTGGAGGCAAAGGCTCAACTGACTTGCAGGATCTGCTCGTTGGCCGCAAATGGGAAGGACCTGACATACCGTCCTCGATTCTGGAAGCTGCCGATTTGTTTGCGAAGCGCATGCGGGCAACACGCGCCATGAAACAACTCTGGGAGGAGCGCGTTCAGTTCATGAAGTATGAGAGAGGCTGGTCAGGCGCAAACGACAATGCAGACGTTGATGACTTGTCCCTTGAGACGAAGGACGAAGATTCAAAGAAGGGACCACGTCCGGCGGGCAGTGTCGAAGAGAGAATGGACCTAGTCGAAGATTTCTACGTAAGTCTCCCACTACCTCTGCTTGTTCTATCCTGACAGCTTTGCAGCGGAAGGCATTGCCGAGCTTGCAGTCCGTGATAATCGTCCTCATCAAGGCAATCTTGTCCCACGTCACCGCGCTCGTTACGCAGGCCAACGGCGTGAATGGTCTCCAAGGCGGCTTCCAGTACCAGGACAATCAGAATGGTAATGGACGGTCGGAGACCAATGGGGCCAATGGCCATAGTGCGACAGTGACTACGAATGAGGAGCTTGACGCAATGCGGATGCAAGAGATATTAGACAAAGCTGTGTCTGGCATTCTTATTCTGGTGTTGAAGTGGTTCAAAGTCTCTCGTAAGCGCTACTCGATGCCTACTTCGACCAGAATTGACCATACCTCGCAGATATCCTGAAGTTTGAGTACATCACTCAATTACTAGTGGACTCCAGCTACGTACCACTGATCCTGAAGCTTCTGCAGCTACAGGAGATTGAAAAAGTAGTCAACTTCAAGTGTGAGCAGGAGGAGCTAAAGTAATATTTTCCCTAGCCTTCATAACTTTCTTCACGCTGACAAGAATAGTTTCTTCTACCTCTGTCGATCTCATTCAAGGATCGGTGTGGAACAGGAAAGGCCCGAAGATAAACCTGAAGACGATTCCGACTCAGACGATGCCGCCCCGCCTCCCATCCGGATGCAGCGCGACGAGAACGTTGATGGCGACTCCGAAATGGAAACATCAAACATGCGCACAGTGCCAGAGGTCGATGAGCTGGGCTTCCCTACAAGCGAGCTTCCCAAGGAACCCATCACCAACTTCTCCTGGCGTACCTTCTTTACATCCATCAATTACCTTCGCATTATGCAGAAAATCTGCAAAAACAAAGCACACCGCAACCTGATGCTCGTCTCATACAAATCCTCCCAATTCCTCCGAAAAAGCCTCAAGGTCCCTCAGCCCGAACTACGACTCTATACCCTCAAGCTGTTCAAAAACCAAGTTCCGTATTGCGGGCGCAAGTGGCGTCAGTCCAACATGCGCGTCATTACAGCTGTGTATCTTCACTGCAGACCCGAACTGCGAGACGACTGGCTCGCAGGCAGCGACGTCGACGCCGAAGTCGACGAAAGCGTGCCGCTCGAACAAGCACTCCGAGCGCTAACGCACTGGCACAATCTCAAGCGGTACCCCGAGGGCATGGGTGCCAGCAATGGCGTGTTGGAAGAGGAGCAAGATTTCTTCCGCAGGGAGTTGGAGAAGATGGATTGGGGCGATGAGCACGATCCTGATCTTGACCCACTTTCTGTGGAAGGTGTGTGGTGAAGCACTACACTCTCAATATCCTCTCCATTACATGAGAGGAGAGAAACTCGTGCTGGTCCGAGAGCACGAATTCCGGAGATGGAAAATGTTGACGAGAAGACTAGATGCGGGTGCAGCAATCGCTCGGAGGAAACCTACGCCGCCACGCATCAACCGCCACGACTCGGACACACATATTCTCATCAATGAGCTTGTCAAGGCGTCGCAGAGCGATGTGGATTTGCTGCCTTTGGACTACATGTTTGCGCCACTGAATTTGGGTCCTGGTGGGGCTTTGACGAGGGTATCCATTGGGGTGAAGTGTACGCATAGTCTGGAGTCGTCGCTGTAATTCGGTTGCTGGCTTGTCGTGATGCGGTGGGGAGGCGGCCTGCGGGCATCGGGCGCTGGTGTCCCCATGTCGTGTGGCATTTTGATGGCCCTTGATCCTTCTTCTTCCTCTGAAATATTCTTGTTCTGTTAAATTGTGTCTTTGGTGAACTTGGTTGTCTTTGACCGTTTTTCTTGCGTGTCATATATACTCCATCGCATCACTACAATCCCAATCCCAATTCCAATCCCGTTCCTGGGCTGTCACTTTGCAAACGGATCATGCTCAACGTGAGAACATCGTCAACGATGCCAAAGGTCAAGTGTAAAATTAGCATAGCTCTTTGGGAAGGATGAGTTGACTTGAACTACGAGCCGAGCTGTCCTGAAGTTGCGACGCATTCTGTGCCCCTGAGGTACGTATCGTTTTTGTGCTCGGCACTCTGCATGGATATGTGGTATGACGCATGGTCGTAAGGCCTCGAAGCAAGCCTGTAGATCACGTATTCACTATCACATACTTCGATGCATGGACACCCTGTGTTCCCTAACGTCCTTCAGTACGGAACTGGATAAATTCACTTCACAACCCAACGCCCAAGCAAACTAAAAGTCATGTTGTCCAGCTTCTCCACTTTCCATACGCATGACCCGAAAGACACATCGCTGTTCCAACGTATCCGCACTCGCTCTTACAACTAATTCCCATACCACCGACGCACCATCTACTAAAGTTTCCCCGCGGGCAAATGCCGTTCCCGCAGGTAATCCACATTTCAGAGCTACCACGCCTCCGTCTACTTCCCATCCCCAGCTTTGAGGTACAAGATGCGTCGTACAAGCTAGCTGGGGGCAAAAGTAGTCATCTGCAAAGCTGATCTAGAGGGGTCTCAGCACGTAGTATCTCGTACCATATCCACCTGGTGTCTCGCTTTTACGACGCATCTTGTGCCCCACCAGCCTTGCGCGATCTATAGACATGTCTACTTCTCGGTGCCTAGCCGTGAGTACAGCCTTTACTTAACAATCCATCGCAATCGCGATTTCAGATATACGGGTTGTTGAACATTCTTATCCCCCACCCACGCAAGTGGCTTGTAAGTGGTTTCTAACTGCGAGATACAGCTTGCGTCGCGTTTTGTCAAGCAGTCCGCCTCTACCATGACACAGTATGCACTGACGACCGTCAGGATCGGCTTTGCAAGTATCCCGACCCCCCCGCATTCAATCTTCACGTACATTCCTAGCCACATTCCCATCAGCAAATGGTATAGCTCCATCGGTTCTAATCCCTTCGAACACCCAAAGAAAATTAGGCATGGCAGTCAATGCCTGAGCCAGGGTATCGTCCACACAAAGTGCACAGAAGCCCAAACAAAAAGCTCGAATAGTATAAATTATATCTTCGATTCAACTCGCACCATCTACAACAGACACGCCACCCTATATTCCCCACGTCGATCATTCTCTTCCCGATCCCTGGGGGCTCTTCCTTCATCCCCAGCACACTTGCCATGCCATCCTGTCCCATCCCATCCATGTAATCCCCCATAGATGTAGCTATACTCCCATTCCCGTCAGATGCGACCGAATTTTATACCCGATGCTGGCACCGCGCAGCGCCTAATTACGCCATAGTTTTTCCATGGACATCACACGAGAAAAAGACATTAAGACACGAACAAGAAAAGACGAGGGCGAAGGTTCCGCCGCGTCCGCCGCGAAAGACAAAGAGCAAGGCCAGAAAATGCCGCCGTTCCCGCCGCAGCAACATGGAAAGAAACGACATCGAATAAGTATAGTGGTATATAACATGCGTTTTCCCCGTCCCATGGAAAAAGAGAGCAGCAATGAACGCCCCAAACGAGGTTCCCTTATATCGATGCATGCATGTTTGGTAAGTTGTAAATCGAACAAAAGGTTTGTGAAGAGTATATGCGATGAGGCCGTTTCTTGGATGGTGTGATGGTAAGGAGTCGTCGTGTACGATATCTACGAGGCGTTTTCGATTGTGACAACGCTGGGTGCGGAGCCGAAGCTCTTATTTGGGGCGGATGGAGAGATGTGTACAGGTTCGTCAACGGTCGACGTGTTTGCGCTGGGGAGCGAGGAGCTCTGTGGGCTTTGGGCGTCGCTGGTGAGTGGTGGGAGGGGCGGGCTGTCGGCTGGGGAGGTGAGCAGGCTGGTTTGTGCTAATGATGGTGCAGTGACTTGTGAAGGGCTGTCGACGCGATCGAAACGGTGCATCTTCTTTTCCACCTAAGTGACGGTTAGAAGACATTGCGTTGGAGGAGTGTAGTCTAGCGTACTGAAGTGATCTGCTTGCCAGAAATGACCTTCTTGGTTCTCTCCAGTTCTGGTTTCAAAGCTGCGACGAGTTCTTCAAAGTCCCGGCGAGAAAGTGTGTCCAAAAGTTTCTCTGTCAACATGTTAGAAAGAAAGTGCGATTTGCATAGTAGGGTACACTTACGTATCACGTAGTTGCCAAAACCATCTTTGATCAGCGTAGGCAAGCTGTTTTCTCCGCGCTCATTGGGCGTGATGACGGTGAGCATAATGTCTCGACGTTGATCATCAGTTCCAAAAAGTAGGCACTTTTCGACGACGTTGCTTGCGAATTTGTGCTTCGAAAAAAGGAGAAGCTGAGCGTTGACTAGCACGATAACTTTGGCGCGATCTTCCGGCAGACCGTGTTCGATGACATGCTGAGTCACGTAGTTGCCGTACGCGTCCCCGATGAGCTTGGATCCTTCCGCGTGAAGCTCTGTGAGGATGAACCTTCGTTGCGGTTCGGGGACCTTCTCCAACAGCCGCTGAATGACGCGGCAGCCAAAGCCGTTCAACGCTAGAGCGCCCACCTGCCCACGGAAGGCCTCGATGATGTTCTGTATGTATTCGACAGGTACTCGTTCGATGACCTTCTGGATGACGTGGTTGCCGTTGGCGTCCTTGACGCATTTCAGGACATCCTTTTCGAGCTCTTTGACGATCCACACTTGCTGGTCAGTCAGGACATGTTCAAGGGCCTATAAATATTAGCAGATGAAAGTGTAAACGATTGTAGAACCGTACCTTCTGTACTACTCTGCAACCGTACATTCCGGTAGCGAGCTGCGATACGCTGCCTTTCATACGATTCGCGAGGATCTTCTTCTGAGTTTGGTCGCCGTGCTCGAAGAACTTTTGGATCACGTAATTGCCAAACACATCCTGCATCAGTTGCAAGCAGTTCTCCTGGAGCTCCCGGAATATCTTGTCTTTCTCGTCGCTGTTTGCAGACTCGAGCTTCTGCTGGATGAAACGGGATCCATGCTGATCTCCGCTAAATTCCACCACGTACCCAAATATTTCTCTCAACTCAAACCGACGATTCGTTTTGCTAGCCTGCTTGAATGATAGCAAGACGCTGCTCATGGTGCCGTTCTCGGAGATACTGCCATGGTTGCTGTGTGGAGCTTTGGGGGTTTCCAATGGAACATGCATCGGGGTCATTGGCATGCCCTGAGGCAGAACATTCAACGGCATAGTGTTCGGGCCAGAGTACTGAGAGTAGCCATAAGCATTTTGCAACTGGCTGGCAGCAAGGATGTGTTGAAGGTGTTGCTGTTGTGGGAGGAACCGAGGCGGGTTCATGTAGTGGCGATGGCGCTCTTGCTGGAGCTGATATCCTTGCAGTTTACTTTGTACTAATGCTAGACTGTTGCTATCAGACAAAGTCTGCTCTGCTGCTGTTCGTGACGGATAAAGATGGTCGAACCTTGGCGGCGTGTGGATATTAGAGTAGTGAGGGCTCTGACGGACTCCGGTGTTGCCGTTGGGCGCACTGCGGCTGTCGAACTGAAATGCTCGGAATTGAACGTTTGGATCACTGGCATTGCCGTTCGCGTAGCCATCGGGGGTGTAGGTTCCAGCATTGTGATAACCGCCATCGTCACGTCTTGGCAGTAGGTGTGCATCCCCATAGTTTTCACGAGCCAGGGATGCCTCGTGGACACTGGGGCTAAACGACGGTGCGAATCCTCCGTGGATGCTCACGGAAGGTCTGTGTGACATGGTCCCCGGGTCCGGATCGTGCTCTAGACTCAGTCGTCCCATCATGTGTAATGAGTCGCTTTGTATGGAGCCGCTCCGCTCTTGGTAGGGGCGGCCATTGGCGACAGAGAAAGATGAATGCTGACGCTGGCCTGCTTGCGCAAACCGGCCGTAGTCTGCACTTTGATTGAATGGCAAGGGTTCATTGCCGTGTCGCGAAGGTGGCAAACTTCCGCTGCGGGAGGGCGTAGCGCTGGAGGGACCAAAGTATTCCGAGTTTGTCACGCTGCGTCGGTCGTCGTTCGGGGAGTGGACAGAGGCAGCATCTGGCCATGAGCCGACTGAGGCCTCGGACCGCTGCTGTGCATCAACTTGGTTGAAGCCGAAAGGTGGGAATCCGTTGGTGGTCACGGGGTCTAAGCGGCGTGCGGAGGTGAAGTTGGTCGAAGTAGGGTCGAGGTGGGGCTTCGGCTTGGTGACTGGCGCTTGGCCCACGATGCTCGCTCTCGATACGGGAAAGAAGGCGGCGGCTGAATCTGCGTACTGTTGAGTCGGCTCGGTCTGCACGACAGACTTCTTCCGCGCGGGGGAAACGCCTGAGCTGCGTGCATGCGAAACGCCGGCCGTGGTGTTGTCTCCCCAGCGGGCGCGGTTGAGATTCCAAGTGTCGGACTCGGACGATGCGACGAGGGAGCCGGAGCCCGTCTTGCCTTCTATGGGATCGGTGGATGTGCCCATGTATGTGCTGTTCTCTGCTACGTGTGAGCGCCAGATGGGCAGTGGAGTGTGGATGGGTGTACCTCTAGGGCGCGAGCCGTCCCGTGCGTTGGCGCTGAAGCCGATGGAGTTGGCATTGCTGTTCCATATGCTGCCACCCCAGCCGAGGGTCGAGTGCGATGTGCGCTCACTGTCGCCGCCGTTGATGGCGACCCCGCCGGTGAAGTCGCGTGTCCGAGGCTGCGATGCTGGTCAGAGTGCTGCTAGTGCCATGTAGGAAGACGTGGGACCCACATTGTTCGTCATAGCAGTCATGTTGCGCCCAACCATGCCGGCCGATGCGTCCATGTATGTAGTCGAGGGCGATTGGGAAGACAAGACGTGCGCGCGGATCTGCGGCAAAAACTCTCGGAGCAAAGTGCGGCGCGGGGCGGCTTATGTAGCGTGGGAAGCTGAACTAGGCCCAGGCGTCAGCATGCGGACAAAGTGAGGATACGGCGCACGCTGCGCGGTGGCAGGACCACGTACCGAGTGTCGGTGTGCAGGGAGGCAAGAGCAGACTGGACGGCACAGGTGAATATCTACGCGGCGGACGGTATGGTACAGGAGACGCGGGTGCGGCGAGCGAGGGAGAGTTCCACGGGCAGCTGGGAAGGGCGAGCGAGGGTTGATATGTACGGATACACAGGCCCCCTTGGGTTCACGGTCGGCAAGCTCCTCTTCTATCCACTGCGCATGCTATGCTCGAAGCGGTGGTGCGCGCCAGGCGGCATCAGGGTCGAGATCCAGCAGCCAGCAACGGGACGCAAGGGCGCCGAGCGGGAGGAATTGCGGAATGGAGGGCTGCGGGGAAGGAGATGGGCGATGGGCGCTGGGCGATGGGCGGAGGGTGGTGCAGTCAGGGGCGTCGAGGGGCAGAGGAAGCGGGCGGCCGGGAGCAGGCGCGGTCGAGAGGGAAATGTGAAGAAGGACGTGGTCGGCGTGAGCAGAAGAAGAGAGCTGGTCGCGACGCTGGGCGGACGGTGACCCCAGATCTGATCTTCTTCGCTAGTGGAGGCGGGAGCTAACTAAGCTCGAGTGCTGAAAAAGCCCGAGAGACCTGTCAGCCGAAACCCGCCTACGGCACGCCCGCCGTTCAGGGTCTGCCCGACGACGTCGATGCTGCTGGGGGCGAAGCCGCCGCCCGCCTGGCTTGAATTGATGAAGCTGCTGCTCGCGTGCGCCAAGTCTGTCGAGGAGCAGCCGACTGGGATGCGCCGACGCAGTCTGGTCAGAGCAATGGTAGACGTGAGACAGGCCCTCGCATGGGGGTGGCACTGGACCTTGGATTGACGGTATGGACTATGTGTTTCACCCAGTGCACGGTTTCCGTCCCATCGTTGGCGACTCGCTGGCATCCATGCATCACTTCACCTTATGCTCTCACCAGATGGCAGGCACTCGGCATCTGCGTTTGCCTTTGTGCCTCAGCCGCCCCGCCTGTAGACGTCGACCATGTGTGCAGTCGGCCGAGCATGGCTACCACCGCACCCATCAAGCCCCTTGACGTGCTCCGAGGCCGACCAATGCAGGCGTTGCACACTCGCTTGGTTCCGATAAGCCGCCCTGCACCCACGATAGGCATTGAAGCACTGCAATCATGGCGTCATGCTGGGTGCTGGGTGCTGGCATGTTGCGACTTCACGATGGTCAGTCCACCCATGTCTCCATCAGCGAACATGTCCAGTGCCCTGCAATCCCACCATCTCGCGCTTGCATACCTGCGATGCGAGGCTGCGACTCGCATCAGGCACGCGTTCGGCCTGGCTCCACTCTGTGCGCTCTACTTGTGCTGCGCTGGCGTGTTGAGACGAGCGGCCGCAACCGGGAGTGCTGGCTCATTGGGACATGAGCAGCACCGGAACGCTGCTCGCCGACCTCGAACAAGAGCGACCACTGAGCTCCCGCCGGGCAGACGTTTCGTGCATGTCTACATATACACCGCTCTTCAGTCTGCGCACTGTGACTGTAGCACAACCCCAAACTGGCGATCATAGCAGCGCCCGTTTGTGCGACGCCGTCGCCTGATTGGCCGAACCGCAGGCCTGCGTCGATGATGTCGGGCTCGCGTGCATATCGGAGACGAGTATCATCTATTTGAGTGGATCGTGAGGCAGAAAGCTGGCACTGATTCTAGAAGCTGAGGAGGGGTCAAGATGGAACATTCTCTCGAGACGTCCCGTCACAGATTGCGCGGATCGGACTTGGCTCTCACAGTGGCCTGGAAGCAAAGGCATCCGGGATGACGGCCTCAGCAAGAGCATTGCGTTGTCGTGAGGCATGCAACACTAGAAGCCTGGGGATGCAAGTCGGGGGGTTTCAAGCGATTGTAAGCATGCAGGCGCAGGCGCAGGCGAGGTTCCCCTCAAGTGCCGGCCCCAGAACGACGCCAGCAGCCGGTAGAGTCAGATGGCTACACAGTGGCTGTCCGTAGCGCAGAGGGCTGGTCTTATAGAAGGAAAGAATAGGTACGGACTTGGTGAGAAGCTGACGGCTCCCCCGATGTGGAGGAGGAACCGGGCAAGGCCGCCCACCCGTTCGAACTGTCACTGTGCGACGTGGAGGGAGATGCCTGGCGGAAGCTGGCGCAGCCGTTGCGCTGCGACTGCGCACGTCCGCCGTTCGTCTCGTCTGAATGGCCTCCAGCCCGCCACGTTCTATCGTCGATGCCGCACATGGCATGTCTCGCCATGGCACGCTCAACGCTGGCCGGACGCACCGGGCCAAAAGAAAGTCTACGACGCATTCCCGTCAGCGGTCGCCAAAACGGTCGCGAAAAAGACGACGTCAGTGGTCTCAATTGCCTAATTGCACACCCTCGTCCCCTATTGCTTCCCCTGTAGCCTCGAGCGACTTCTTGCGCGCGCCTTCACTCATTCGCTGTCAGCGTCGTGGGCTCGCGTGCACCAGACTGCCGTTGCCGCGTTGCTGGGCGGCATCTAGAAACCGCCGGCGCGTAAGGCGGCGTTGTACATCGCGGTAAGACGTATGTGCCCGAGAGCTGATATCATCGGGCTGGCGTGATGGTCTTGTCGTGGTCGGAAGCTGCGCAGCGACGTTGTCTACTCTCGACAAAGTCCTAGAAGAGCAGTTCGCGGACAGCGACCGGCTATGTATAGGAATGTGCTGTGGCCGGGGAGGTTTCTGCACTTGTTTATTGATCCGTTCGCCGGTTGCTCCTTCGGGCAAGCGCGCGCAACTAGCGCCGTGTTTTGCCGGGGCGCCGCCGGCGTGATTGGCTGTCGGGCCCAACGTTCATCTCATTTCGACGGTTTGGTCAGAGCTCCTCATATACTCAGCAACAGCGCCCCTTCCTCCTTGCTGCTTCTCCTCTCCACCCTTTTGCTCGGTCCTCTCCCTCACATTCTTTTGTATCAGTTGCTTCACTCTTTCAGCAACTTTACAGCCGCTCATTCTACCCCGCACGACACTCCCTTGCAAGCCACAAGTTTCCGGACTCCATAAGGTGCGTCCGCAATCCGCTCTCACATTCCCGCCAAGGCGCCCAATTCCCCGACCACAACACAGCAACTCTCCGTACTGCTATTTGCAATCCGTCGTTGCTAACAATGGCGCAGTCGATCCACTCCTTAATCGCTATTACCAGACCCGCATCCTACCCCAAGCTCACGACGCCGTAACGACTACGCACCACCACACTTCCCCATCATGAACTCCATCCACTACCTCGTTGCGCGAGACGAAAACAAGGGCGGCATGAGCTCCACCACGGTCAGCCTCGTCGCATCGCTTTTGGCGCTTGTTCTTCTTGGAATGGTCTTGGTCGTCGGCCTGCTTTTCCTCCGGAAGATGCGCAGGGCAAGGAGCCAGGCCGAGGCGGCCCAGCTCCCACTATACGAGAAGAGGCAGTCAACCCGCCGGTTGACCATTACTGCGACGCCGTACGGCAAGGGCGGCGAATCCGTTGTTGTTTACCAGGAGAAGCAATCGCTCATGTCAAACTCATCGAGCCCGCCCCCGAGCCCCGTCCCTGAGATCCGCATCACATTCCCTGACGAGGTGGACGAGGCCGGCAAGCGACAGTCGGGTCGCGTTGTCGTTGTTACGGTTGGAGAGCACAGCGTCGGAATGGAGCCTCTGCGCGAGGACGACCTCCCTGCGTACCAGCGCGACGCATCAGATCGCTACGACTCTCTTGACCTCGACCGCATCGGAGGACTCACAGAGAAGGACGACAAGTACTACTCATGATACTGAGCTTTTGAGCTTCGACGCCCGCACATGGCGATTACCGGACGGACTGCTTCCCATTCCAACCTTCCGCAATACCAAAGCCACTTGGCTACGACCTGAACTTTCGATGGCGGCTTCTAGTGCTGATTATCACCTTGGATACCCTTCTTCTGGCCCGTTTCCTTTGTTGCCGCCACTAGCCCGGCTGCGCGCAAGGCTCGGGTACTGGCTTTTTGGCCATTTGTATATTTCTTGGAGATGAGTGGCTCTGTATTGCGGACCCTGCGGTCTCGACCATTCCTCCACGGGGCTATGACCTCCTATATAACTTATTTTCTAATGTATGATATACCCCACAGCGTGTGCCTTGAGCACCGAGGGAGTAGATACACCCAACAATTGTAAAACGAACCACACATGCACGACCGTTTCATTGTGACTTGATCCCTAGATGCTATGCTTGTTATAAGAGGACGCGCAGACTAATTCCGATCCGCTTTTGGCTTTTGCAAAGTACATAGCAGGAGCAAGACATCGGGAGGGCTAGTGTGAGACAGACCATGATAAGACCTCTACAGGTTAGCTTTGCAGCCTATACCGACTATGGACCCCTGATCTTACGGTGAGATTTACAATCGAGCGTAATTAATCAAAGCATTCGATGTTGAGTACCCCATGGCAGCCGGCGCGGGGAAATGTTTTTCCGCTGTCGAGATCCACCGTTTAGACCTACGTTATGCGCATGGTTCCGGAGCCGTTCGCTCGTTTCTAATGGGTATTCTTCCTTGATCTTTTCCCAATGGATAATGGCGAGCCTCTGCCGTCATATGAAGGCATCGCAGCCGAGTTCGCAAAGGCCAAAGCCGAAAAAGAGAAGCAAGAATCCCAGGGTCTAAAACCGACAACAGTCGACGCCGCGAAAGCGAACAAACAGGGCGAGGTTCACTTCAAAGCAGCTCATGGCATATTAGTAGCTTTCTTTACCTGGATACTGTATAATTGTCCCTGGCAATGCGCAAACTGGGGTAGGGCTGACAAGTTACAGTGTCCTCCATGCTTTGGGCATTTACCTCTTCACGAGCGGCTTCCTCCTCACGAGGTTGGTCCTGGACGACAAGTCGGAGTGTTCCGTACCGCCAGTCGATAGCGCGCGCTCGTACACCCCCGGAACTGTCGAAGCGGGGTGCTGGCATCCCAAGACTTTTGAGAAGGCCATAGTCATCATCGTCGACGCGCTCCGCTACGACTTCACCGTTCCGTTCCCCGCCGCGGGCTCCGACGAGAAGCCCCACCACTTCCACAACGCGATTCCGGTGCTTCACGAGACCGCTCTCAAGCAGCCGAACAATGCCTTCCTCCTTCCGTTCATCGCCGATCCGCCGACTACAACGTTACAGAGGTTGAAGGGACTCACAACGGGGACACTTCCAACATTTGTTGATGCAGGGTCCAACTTTGCGGGGACAGCGATAGAGGAGGATAATCTAGTGGCGCAGTTGCGGAATGCTAGCAAGAGGATAGTGCATCTGGGAGACGATACATGGCATGCGCTGTTTCCGGGTTACTTCGAGCCAAACCTCACTCACGCCTACGACTCGTTCAACGTCTGGGACCTGCACACGGTGGACAATGGTGTTACGGACCATATCTTCCCCCTCATGCATCACTCGAACACGAGCAAGTGGGACGTCATCTTCGGGCATTACCTAGGCGTTGACCACGCAGGCCATCGCTATGGCCCAGAACATCCGGCCATGAACGAGAAGCTCCAACAGATGGACGGCATCATTCGCAGGATGATTGACCAGCTGGACGATACTACTCTACTTGTCATCATGGGCGACCACGGAATGGATACCAAGGGAGATCATGGCGGAGAATCCGACGATGAGATACAGGCCGCGCTCTGGATGTACTCGAAGCAGAAACTGTTTGGAAGGAGCTCGCCAGCCTATGTTACCCCTCCGGCTACAGCAAAAGAGAGGCCAGTCGCCCAGATTGATCTTGTGCCAACACTGTCACTGCTACTCGGCATGCCCATCCCGTTCAACAATCTCGGCAAGCCCATCGAAGAAGCATTCATAGGAGCGAAGGGGCAGGACTTTGAGAATCTGGCTATCGTAAACCGCCTGACAGCCTCTCAGATCCATCGTTATCAGCAAGAGTACGTTGTGGCCCGCGGTATCGACGAAAACACTCGAGCTGCATCCCTTCGCCTTTGGGCCGCTGCGAATGAAGCATGGAGCTCGATCGACGGAAAATGGAAAAAGAACGACTCCTTCAAGGAGGTTTACGCCGACTTTGCCGCCTACCAAGAAGAGACGCTCAGCGTCTGCCGCGCTCTTTGGGCGAGATTCGACGTCCCTAAAATGGTAAATGGAATTACGATACTCGTCTTCACGCTCGCCATCCTTGCCGTCTATGCTCGTGGGATAGAAGGCGATCGATCCGAATTGACACCTGCTCTTCTATTTCGGGGTGGAGCCGGTACGGTACTAGGTGCCATCGTTGGTTTTGGAACTAGCGTTGCACTTCCGACTGTCCCCAGGGATCATATCCTCATCTACACGTCTGCGATAGGTAGCGCAGTTGGCGTCGCCTCCGCTTTCTGGTATATCAGGCGAAGACTTGTATCGCCTTTACCGAACACAATCTGGGGCTGGTTGAGCGTCCTCTTCACTATCCTTTTGTCGGTCGGATTTGCGGCCAACTCTTTCACCATCTGGGAGGACGAGATCCTGCTGCATTTCCTTTGTACCTTTGGTGTACTTGCCGCACTATCTTCCCTGCGGCAGGTGAAGACTGCAGATCGAGCTTTGGGTTGCTATCACTCAGTCCTGTTCATCGTTCTGACGCGAGTTGCGTCTCTTTCGCGCCTGTGTCGGGAGGAGCAGATGCCTTTCTGCAAGTCAACGTACTACGCTTCTGCGAACTCGTCGACCTCTGCAACATGGCAATTGGCCATTCCATATGTTGTTGCTCTTCTCCTCCCCATCTTCATCCGAGACTACTACGAAGGCACTCTGTCATACCAAGGCTCCGCAGTCTTGTGGCTCGGCTTTGCCTTCCGCTTCGGACTTCTTCTCAGCGCCGCATATTGGACCCTCGACGCCGCCGACGACGGCGAGTGGTACCCCGGCTATGGCGAGATCATCAAAACAACCAAGATCATCATAGCGCAAATCACTTTCGCCATAGCCCTAGCCTTCGGCTACTCCACTTTCAATTGGTCCAAACCCTTCCTTAACATCCAAACCGAAGCTCCAGGCAGCGACAGAAAGAAAAGCCAAGTCGTTTCTGACGGCGGCTCTACCTCCATCACCATCCTGGGCTACGCCAATGTCCACGGCTCGCGCTACGCCCTCCTCATCACCATGTGGTCCCTCGCCATCATCCTCGTGCAGAAGCCCATGGGTGGCGGTGCCATCGGCATCGCTACCTGGCAGCTCTTCTCCCTGTTCGAAATTATCGACACGAATAAGCTGTCGGACAGCCCCATCGGGCCCGTAGTCCTCGGCCTCCTCGGTTCCTTCCACTTCTTCAAGACCGGCCATCAAGCCACCCTCTCCAGCATCCAATGGGAAACAGCCTTCATCCCGCTCCGCACAATCCGCTACCCGTGGTCCCCCCTCCTCGTCATTCTGAACAGCTTCGGCGCGCAGATTCTATGTGCGATTGCCGTTCCCGCGCTCGTGCTGTGGAAGCAGCCGCCGCGGAAGAGGGGGCTGTTAGGCGATGTGGCGAAGGCCGTGGGTACGCATATGTTGTTCTATGCGGTTATCAATCTGGCGACGACGATGTGGGCTGGGCATTTGAGGAGGCACCTTATGCTTTATCGGATCTTTAGTCCGAGGTTTATGACGGGGGCACTTGTTTTGCTGTTTGTGGATCTGGTGAGTGTTTTTGTGGCGGTGGGGGGGACGCGGATGAGCTTTTTGAGTGTGGCGGAGGTTTTTGGGTGGTCAACGTGAGGGGAGACTAAGGGAGGGATTGGTGCTTTTTGGGCATTCGGTGATGTTGTGTAACTATCGCGCGCCGCATCGCGAGCGTTTTCTCTTGTATAGAATTCTTGATTTTTTACTGTTCTACTTGAATCTGCTTTGTTCCTTGTGATGTTCCAATTTGCAAGTTGCGGCGTGGTAAAGGTCGACCGTTGGTCGCTCCTTCCTCCAACGTCCGTTTGCCGCCTCACCGCTCAGTACTGCTCCTTTCTCTCACTTGGGCCGTCGTTGGACCCGACCACGTCATCGCCGCCGCCGCCGGGTCTCACTACTTCTCTATAACTTATCCTGCCTCTCCTCTTCCCTCTCTTCTCCACCACACCAAGTCAGCGGTCATTTATCGGGTACCCAACGGGTTGTTTCATGGTAACCTTCATTAATATCGATCACGGTCCCCTTCACGGTACCCATTAGCGGAATTCTTTTACGGAGGTCTACTTATCGACGAGGTCCACAAGTGACGACAGGTCGACTAGACCTACCTGATACTTCGGGTTTACAAGGAGTCGAGCGGCAGCCCGCTGAATGAAAAACAAGCAGTCATACTCTGGCTGTGAAGACACACCACATTGCCAAAACAACCAATCTAACACCCGCTCGGCTTCGCTGAGACCGGGAAACTTATCGCCTTCTAAGCGAGGTCAGTGTGCTGAGTGGTGCCGCAGCGTGCCTGGTGCTCTTTCGAGCGCGGATGTAGTTTGTGCTGACTGCTTCATGTAGGCTCAGACACCATTCCTACTACGGCCCTCGGGTTTACTTGATCGATTCGGGAGGAAACGTTACAAGCACCGAGCAACCTTGATAAAAGCGTGTTCAATATCACAATGCCAAAGAAACGGCTACGGACACAACTTGATACCTTCGAGGCAGCCATGAGACGCCATGCGGAAGAGAGTAAATGCTCAATCAGCTCCTTTCAACAGAAGAACCACGAAAACGAAGACTTGTTCGATGACGACTGTATGGCAACGTCCACCGTCGTCGGAAAAGCTGCACTGGCCTTGAAGAGCCGATTTCTGGAACGAATAACAGAAGTTTACTGTGGGCATAAAGCCTGGCACTTTGGAGCTATCGTCATGATGAAGGGGGACGTACAGACCTGCTCTGTCAAGATCTGGATTGTGCCTTTCGTGCCTGACACGATGGAGGACAACTGGGCCACCCCAGCTATACTTTCGGAGATGGCGGACTACTTGTCTCGCATCAACAAATCAAGTAAGTCTCACCTCAGGCTGGCCCCACTTGTACACAGGTGCGTTGGACGGCACAGCTTCGGAAAGGTCGCCCTTGAAATTAATCTGCTTGAGCATACGACAAAAGATGCTAGTGCCTGAGCTGCCTGATGTAGCTTTCCGGAGCTTCGCTTGATGAAGTGGATGAAGAAATTACTCCATGCACTAAACATGACTGATGCATATAGACAACGATCTCTACACAGCAAAGACAGCCTTATGGGCGCACATACTGGAATGCTACCTCGATCGTCTCTCATCCTACAGTACCCGTCTACGCAGCGTTTTCGACAAATTCAAGATCGTATACGAAGAGCTCATCACGAAGCAACTTGGAGCCTTAGAGGAAGTCCACTCAAAACTCGACTACGAACTGGGCGACAATATCATTGATCTGTATCAAGAGGCCTGCACAATTCCCGCCGAGAAGATGACGCAGGCGTACTACGAGGCCCTAGTGCGGCAGTGTAGTCGACTACTCCGGTTGCAGCACCTTGACAGCCGGCTGAAGCCGCTCCTCGGTTCAGCCAGCTTTGCAGAAGAACTATTCGACTGCATCGTTGTGATTGCTAGACCGCGGCGCGCATTTGACACGATCGTCAGGGCAGCACGTAGCTTCCCAGTGTTCGCTACAGTCAAGATGTATCGCGGTCCTCCCGCACGTACCCCTGGGTTACAGAACGCGTCGTATTTGCAAGATGTGACGGAATTTAAGGTGAGCACGCCTGATACTGAGACCCCTCTGGATGAGCTACCCACTGTTTACGCCAAATCCCAGGTTAGAGCGCCTATGGCACTGTCGCCTTCTTCTTCCGGAAGAGCACGATGTTCAGGAGAGCCCAGGAATATCCTAAGGTCAACGACTACGCTATCAAGTCGTATGACGCCCAAGCAGTCGCCTTCGACCTCTTGGGGGAATTCATCTTCGACTAGCAGCAAGAAATCCGCAGAAGGTACTACACCCTCCTCATCATTATCCAAGCATCCGAGTCAAGCTGTGCATTCCGAATCAGCGACTGGATACAACTCCGACCCAACGGCTGAGTTCTTCAGAGATGCCAATCACTATCTGCCACCGCATGAGAGGAATACGGGATTCAAGCGACTCGAGCCACAAGCCAAGCGGAACACCTTTCTACTGGTGGCTTCCATACTTAGTGGTAGAAATCCGCTTCCAGAATGGAAAGCTTACCACGTGTTTGGATACCCAGCTTGCCGAACGTATGATGAGGAGCAATCTCTAGGTGGAATATACAGGGCAATCTTGGAGGAGAGCGAGTCAAAGCCGAGGATATTCCAGCAACTGTGGAAAGCTCTAGAGGAAAACAACGTTGTGCGGCTGATCGACGAACACGAGTACACGCTCTTCCGACGAGAGATTCCCAGCCTAGAACGATTCTTCAGCACTCGCCCGGGTAAACGTCAAACGGTCTGGCTACTAGTGCAATTCATACGATCGAGCGGGAATACCGATCCACCGCCTGATTTGAGAACAGATTACGGGTTCGATCGATGCCGGATGCGGGAACAAGTCGCACACCTGAAAGATCTGTACGTCGAGATTCTCGACGTCTACCATCCGATGGATCTGCACAAAGCCTGCATCGCAGGCCAACTCTTGGAACTCGCTATGGAAGCATATCCAGGCCTTAGTTCTGAGCATCATCGCATGCTGAGGGGAAGGTCGGTCCTGCCCGGCACCGGGTTCGAGGGGGATGCACCGGCGCCGATCCTTGGTGGAGGCGTATTCAAGAACAAAGCGAAGTAACGATCCACACCCCGATCGACCGAATGGTCAGAAAGACTCCTGGCTATATCGGAGTTGTGGGGAAAATAGTCAGATACCCGGCCCGTCCAATGGCCCCATGATCAGCCATCGGCTCTCCTCGGACGTTCACCCTCGGAGAAGAATGGGTCTTCTCTTTGACATGTTTCATGTTTTCCTAGCACGGTCTTCTGCATTATCGGCCTCATTTCTTCACACATCTGCGTATCTTCCAAGGCATCGAAAGCTCTGACGAAACGTCGCTCAGTCTAGATCTTTCTCTAGGCGCTCGTCGAGAGGAGGGCCGCTTTCTCCAAAGTTCTATTATCAGATTGCTCATGCCGGCAGGTGAAGTCGTGGTACGTCTTCACACCTGGGGGTTCAAACACAGGTCTCCTTTTCATCATGGGGGTTGGAACTAGCATTTGGCCTCAATGAAGGCATTGTGGGATAATTCTCACTTCATGACCTCAGAAAGCGGGAAACAGTGGGATTCTCTCGACTCGGTTCTTCTAGTACAGTCTGCGATTCTACGACCCAAGTTCTTCCATTTCCGATCGATCATGCATTGGGGGATGCCCAGTCCCATGGACACTTTGGATATACAAAATTTGATTTCCTGCGTAGAAACTTATGCTCTGCATGTCCCTGTGAGTGAAGTGATGGAAATCTATTCTCATGATCGTTGCTACATCTCTTGCGTAGTCAAGTAGCAGTAAAATATGTACGTACATGCTCGAGTGACTGTGTGCTCATTAAGCACGCAAAGACGCACCGCCGCAATCATGCATTATTATGACGATACGCAACGTAAACAACATCGCATCCTACATCACCAATCGTACGCTCCCACATCCTTCTCTCTCCCGGGACGGTACTTCAACAGCAACAGACTACACACCAAAAGACATCTTCGACATGCCGGAGAAAGCCGATGTACTTGCGCAGCAAACCATCCATCACACCCCCATATCATAATTCACGCGGGCCTAGCTCCACTCTTCGAATCTATGAACATAGCATATAGGAGTAGATTCATCACTGCGCGGATTCTTATTGCGAACCGCAAAGTCTGAAACAGAAAAGGACCGCAAAGCAGATCTCGACGGGTCTCAGCGCCAATATGCTCGAGAACGATTCCCGCTCCAAAGCCCAAAAGCCAGATCTCATCAAGTCTCTGCAGCCCTCCCATCTCCGCTCCCAAGAGAAACCAGCGCATGCAAGCTTCCCTCCCGCTCGAAACACAATATACTTTGCAAGACCGCAGTCGAGACTAAGACTACGAGTCCAGAGTCACGAGAGCGATTTTGCCGCGCGCCACGGCAAAGATACCCGCACCCTGCCGGCAGGGTAAACGCATGACCACAATCCACGATGCTAGGACCAAGAGCTGCCTCGGCCGCCCGGCTGTCGCGTCCAGCCTATGTAGGCGACATTCTGCCACCAACACCAACTCCAGCACGCCTTCTCCACACGCACCAGCGCCATGCGACCCCAGTCCGCGCGCTGGCGCCATGACGAGAAAACTTCGGCCACGCCCATCGGCGGCACTGCCTCGTATTCCGCGGGACTATCAACTTATCGGCCTGACCTGACGCCGCCGTCGCCTCTCCAGAGCAAGTCGCGCCGAGGATTACCCTGCGGCCAAGAGCGAACCCTCCCCATGTTGGACCGCATCCCCATCTCTGCCGGTGCATGAGTGGCATGGTCTTGGAGTCTCGTCCGCCAGCTCCTCGTCGCGCCGCGCGATGACGATTCCCGGAAAATCGGCTTTGCAGCCTTCAAGCTGGCGATCAGAACCAGTGACGCGTTACGGGCCGCCGGTCTCGTGCACGCCTGTCGCTGGTGCTTGGCGGGAGGCTTGTTAGTGTATGCTGGAGAAATCGAGCTTGGGTAAAACCTCTTTGTCGTCCTAGCCTGTTTAGACCTCGCATCATCGTTGGCGAAGCTAACGGTTCCGTACGTGTAGAGCGTCGGAAAGAGTTACCTAGGCCTGCTCGCAATCAATACTAGAGGACCAAGGTGTCTCCTGCATGTCGCGCAGGGAGGCGAAGGGCTTGTGTAGGCCTGGGTTCAACTCGGCCCAGCTGAACTGAACTGAGCAGAACTGACTCAGACTGGGATAAGGATTCGTCGAACCGAGACTGGACAAGGCAAGGTCCTGCGGGCAGCTAGACGCAGTGCCTTCCGACTACTGCAAAAGTGGCCCAGCTACTATTCCGCACTCGGCCAGCCTACCTACCCACTTCAGCCTCGAACGCAATGTATACCTAAATTTGAGTCGTGAATGAGCGGGGCCAGCATGCGAGCATGACCTGATCGCGAATAGAAACCGCAAGACAAAGACGCGGAAAGCGGGACGTATATTATACATGCGCGGCATAGAGCGTTGGACTGTTGAGGATCGCCAGGTCCTGGTGGCGTGCATTAGCATTTGGTAAAGAGCGATGAAACAACGCGGTGTAAACGGCTGCTGCATGGCTGGCAGCAGGGTGAGGCGACGGTCGTGTTCGCGACAGGTGCGGGGACAATCGTTGGTGGTGGTGATGCGGACAGTGGACTCATTGGTGGGCTAGACCTCGATTCGAACGCGGCCGCCTGCACAAGCTCTTCGCTGTAGCGTCGTCCTCCGATGATGATGCGAAGGAATTGGCTTCGCAACGACGACCGTATAACATTGCTGTTATTGCAGGCATGCTAATGACACACATGAACGCGAGAACGAGCAATGCATGCTGTGCGCTGATTGAGCAACCGTGGCGTTGTAGCAGGGGTCAAACTCTTCCATGCATGCCTCGCCGCATGGCCAAGACGACATCGAAGTGTGAGAGTCTTTGTTCGCTCTGAGGCAAAGGCGGCGGAACAACGGCAGTGCAGACAGTGGTAGGTCAGAAACCTTCGCTCGGGTTTAACACTATGAATATGTACGCGACATCGTGATCCCTGCCGGAGAGGCGAGGAGGGGAAACTGGGAGCATGCATCGTAGTGCCTTCGCTCGTTCGCGCGATGTTGTAGAACCATGCGCAGAATTCGTCCTCCACGAGCTGGTGGTCCTCAGTCCGCCCACTTCGTCGCGAGACGCTCCTGGCATTCACATGTCTACCAATTCCATGATCAGGGGCGGGCGAATTCGAGAGGATTTCGCCCTCCACTCTCTGCCAATGCCCCTGAATCCGAGTAGATTGACGTGCCTACTGCAAGTCATCATGCTGATGCTAGATGGACCACCGCATCCATGTCGTAGCAGATCTGCTGTTATGACATGCTGTGGGTGCGGCCCGCACTGTATGACAGCCTGTACAGGACCTCTTCACTATCGGAGACCTCGCTATTGCAGCAAGACCGGACCTTTCGTATTCATTGCAGATTGATCAGTGATGCTCGCAGGACTATGGCGAGCAGTTTTAGTGTGATGCTCTTCGGAGAACGTGCGTTTCGCCGTCGTTCAAATGAAAGCGGTGTCTTCGCTGGCTTTCGAGGGCCGCAAAGAAAGTGGGCATCCACGAAGACCCCCAAAAGTTGAGACAGTGACAGGCTGAGCGTGTCAAACACGCATTGTCAATAGATGTGAAGCCCTTGGTTGGCGGGACATGGCCTTGCCAAGCGGGTCGGCAGTCGTGCGACCAAGTGGCAGTGGAAGACATGCGTTAGCTTGATCGACGATTGAGTGCTTCGATGAAGTGGGGCGGGGAGAGGCAGATCAATCAGGAAGCACCGATGTTAGCGACCGTGCCGTGCAGAGGAAGATATCAGAAATGGAAGTGCGGAGCTCTATGATGGCATGGTATGGTTATTGATCCCACGAGCGCAGAGAACAGACCCATTGTGGTAAGACGGTTCCAATGTGGCAAGAACGCTATTGCAAAGGGGAAGACCCTCTTGTCGTGTCGAGTTGCCATGTGCGGGGACGGGATTGGTCGGGTACAGCAAGACTTTGGGACAGACCTATGACAGTGACCAATTGGTTCCGTCCTCGTGAGTAAAGGCATCAGCTTCCAACGTTGTTCGTGAACAGATAGCGCAGGAACCGTGCGACAGGCGGGCCGAGCCGTGGTAGTGAGTAGGAATTGACTTCTGAAGGACGTCCTGGGCATGGTAAAAACCCGGCGGGTCTCCTGTTCCATGGTTCGGGATGGCTCGAACGTGGGCGTCTGAATCCGACTTCGGCGATACGATGTTGATAGGCCAATGGAGCGACATTTGGGCAATGCCCCTTTGACAGACCGTGGGTGAGAGATGTAGCGTATCAGGGGGTCCACCAGATGGTCTACCTTGTTTGGACTGCACGCAGTGTTGGATAGCGATATCGTGTCAAGACCCGAGGAAACGAGACGTGAGGGGTATGTCGAAACGGCGCATGACCTAGTAGAGGGCAAACGGTCTGTCGTTTGAGCACATGGCGGCAAGTTCCGTTAGCGTGTTGCATGGCATCTACACCGAGTAGTGAGACATGCGTATTGCATCCATTGGAAAAGGGAAGTGCGTGAACAGGAGGAGAAGGGAGCCTCTCCGACCCGCAGTGGCCCACACAATGTGCGGGTACCGTGGTATCCGGCGAGATCAGATCTGCAGCCATTTGCCAGGCGCGATCGGGCTTTGTATGGGTCGGCGGTGGGCTCTCGTAGTGGGAGGCGGTGTTGCAGGCTCTTGCTTGGGGCGTGGTCGAGGGGCGGTGGTGCGCGAGCCACCGGTGAGCTATCACGACGAGGCAGGTGGTGGTTGGGCCAGGGTGGTTGCAACGGTAACGGCTACGTTCGGTATGCCCAAAGGTGCACGAGCCGGGAGGCCGACTGCTGGCCAATCAGGGGCGGGCTCGCTGCTATGCAGGCTATGCAGAAGGGCAGATCATATCGGAGGAAATGGCGCGCGTCCAAGGCTTCCGGTCCGAGAATCTCTGCGAGTGTGCGAGGCGAGGGTGGATTGCCACCAGTGCGGGATCTAACGGAATGCTTTCTGGGGTGCGGATGGGCATTGCAGGCGGCGAGTGGGAGAGGTGCAATTTCTCTTACGCAGCAGAAATGCGCGAATATAGCATGACGCTCGAGCAGTGCAGAGTTTTACGTCGTGGTCGGGGGGGAGGGGGTGCATTCGCAGACTGGCTGGCGAGGGCGTCCGGCCAGGCATGTTAGGCTGGGGCCCGTCGCGCACACCAAGGCTCGCCAGCGCTGGCTTGGATGCTGCTGCCGAGTCGCGGCTGGACAGAGGAGGAGAGACGGGGATGGCTCCGAGGCGAGGGGTGCGGAGCGCTGGGGAGGGCTCGGCGCAGCGCTGTGTCAAAGGCCATGGTGCAGCATGATTTGCAGGCGTGCGTGATACGGCGCAGGCGTCGCACAGTAGATGAAGACACAACGGTCGCGGCGCATCGCAGGGCAGCAGCCCATCGGCCGGCCAAGGCGTGATGAATCGAGCGCGGGCCCCTGCGCGAGGTACATCTCCCGCCGCCCCGACACGTCCAGATGTGCCTCCCCTCGCCCCAGGTGGAGATGCAGATGGAGATGGGCGACAGGGGACGCCGGCGGGCGGGCGGGCACACACGGTACATGTGCACACGGCGATGCAGCATGGCGGGGGGGGAGAGAGAGGGGGCGCGAGCATTCCTCACGCCCGACCGCGCCGGCCTCGTGAGCGCGCAACGAGGAACGAGAACCCGTGGGGCCCGCGACCGGTACCGTGATGCGCAAGGAACAGCCAGTGTGTCCTCCTGCTGGTCTGCTGGCGACAAGGCCGCTAGCGGTCGTGCGCGGATGAGCAGGGGATCCCCTGGGCGGTGCTGCGCTGCTGCTGACCAGAGGCGAGCGCGCGGTGGTGGGGGGGTTCGTGTCAAGAGAAATACCCCAGGCGGGCCTCCTACGGTCTGCTAAAGCCCAAAGAGCTGCCTCCCACCCCCCCGGCCCATCCATCGTCCATCATCAATTGACTCTCCCTCGTCCGCCGCCGCACTCTCCTCGCCCGCGCCCGTTGACACCGCCGTGCCGCCGTTGAGAACGTCCCACGGTCGCCGCTGCGCCTGATCCCTCTTGCGACCACCTCGACGGCCCCCTTGCCCCCCCCCGACCCCGCCCCCACGACCACGAGCGCCGCCGTCTTAGCCCACCACTGCCTGAGCCTCGAGGCGCACGCCGTCCTTGGCGCCCCCGTTATCGTCGCTCGTTGCTTGCGCCCGTTTTCCCTTGGATTGCCCGTATTTCTTCCACCGTCCGCGCCCCCGTTCCTGTCCCCCTCACCAAGCAGCGGTTGCGTGCGGCCTTCATTCCGGGCGATCCGTTCGTGCCGACCACCACACACACACAGAGAGAGATACACAAATCCACACACACACTCGCTTGCCGCCCGCCGCCGCCATGGACTACACCATCGATCCCTCCGTGCTCCAGGACAACGACTTCCTCAACTTCGATTCCTTTGAGCAGTGCAGCGTGCCCGAGGAGCAATTCGAGTTCGCCGCTCGCGACAGCGCCGTGGACCTCTCCACGGTATGGCCACCCCCCATCAAGCAGGAGCCCAGCGATGCGCTTGCCCAATTCTTCGAGATGCACTCGCCCGTCCCCACCACCACCCGCTCGCCCTCCGCCGACGACATGATCTTCAGCAACGTCAACTCTCCCGGCGACTTTGTCAGAGACCCCAGCCAGACCAGTTCACCCGAGACCACAGACGACGCCTACATACCCGACGTCAAGCCGACCCTGCCCGTCGAGTGGAACCCAATGTACTCGTCGTCCGATGCCATTGTGATGCCCCAGTCCGTCTCCCAACCCGCGGAAGCCCCCAAGATCTATCTCGTCCCCGACAAGACAAAAACACGGGCCGAGACGCAGATCAAGATGCAACTGGTCGTGGAGCCCCTAGACGGCGAATTTATTCGGTTCCCCCGCAAGACGCTAGCCAAGCCCAAACACTTTGCCAGCGAGGAAGAGAAGCTCGAGACCGAGGCCAAAGGCCAGATTCTGACCATGGACTGCATGCTCGTCTGCGCGACCGCCGTCGAGACCCCAGAGCAGATCGAGTCGGCGCTGCGCCGGTCCGCGGGCAAGGAGCCGGTCCGCCGCAGAGACCAGAAGATTCCCCTGTCCGAGTTGGACAAGGACGATCCCGCACATCCGCAGAACGGCGGAGAGGTGCTGATCTGCGACGGGTGCAAGGAGCGTGAGCGCAAGCGCTACGACCGCAAGAAGAAGCGCACAGAAGACGAAGACGAGTTCTCAAAGTACGAGAACGAGCGCGTCATCATGATCAACGAGAAGGAGTACAAGAAGTGGAAGGACGTTGACCTGACTCTGCCCGGCCACCAGTTCTCAAGTCGCGCCAAGCAGGTCGACTTTGCCATGCGCATCGCCTGCTACTGTCGACACCAGGAAGAGAAGACGCCCATGGGATACCGTGTCATCTTCACATTCACCGACGGCAATGGTGCCTTTGTCACACAGCACATGTCCGACGTCTTCCACATCACAGACGACCACAAGAACAAAGAAGTGCCTGAGCAAGCGCTACCGCGGCCGCTCTCCATCCCTCCCTACAACATGCAGTATCCTCATCCCTCGAACGTTGTCGTTCCCATGTACCAGTACCCCGTGGACAACCAGTACGCTCTGGGTCCCTATTCCCAACCGCAGACTCCAGTCATGTCCAACTTCCAATCGCCAATGTCTCCGATGGACACCGCGTTCCCACAGGCTGCTCCTGCCCCGGTATCACAGCAACTTCGGCACCCAGCAACGACATATTCCACCCCCGCCCCCAACCCCACCACTACCGCTCAGTACACACGGCACCAGCGTGGCCAAAGCTACTTTGACACGCCAATGCTCAGTCCCACAGGCTCCATGCCCATGGCAACACAGATCCCGCGACCCCAATCCTTCGACAACTTTAATTTCAACTTTGCGGCCGAGACGCAGATGCCACACCAGTCGCACGACAACTACTACGCATCTGCACCCCAGTCGGCCGTAAGCACGCCACTCAACCTGTCGAGGCCAGCTTCCCCTACTTGGGAGCAGGGTCCGCAGAAGAAGAAGACACTTCGGTGCGTCTATTTTTACGTCGATGACGAGTGAACCAGCACAGGGTGGATTTTTGATCCGGTTACGGATACCCCAAACTAATGGAGTTGAGCGGTCCAGCATAGGGCTGGACCAGCCAGGGAAACGGCGTTTTTGTATTCTGTTACGGACAGGGCGGGCATTATGGCTTCTTGCACGGATTGGGCGGGAAACTTGAACTTCTTCATCATCAGGCTTTCGGGAAGTGCTCCCTCCAGCTTCCAATACCACACGACCGGTACGCATGATGAACCGAGCGGATGCTATTGCTACGCGGCGGGTTTTTGGCCTTTTGGATATGGGCATCGCAGTGATTCTTCTTGCTTCTGGCGTTTTCCTGTTGGTCACGACTTCACGATAGACGACGGTGGTGCACCTATTCTGCCTTTTTGGTCGCATCATCGTCACACCTTATTACCTTGTAATTGCAGACCCTGCGGCTCCGTCATGGATTCCGCAGGCACAAAACTCCACGCACCCTCTCCACCACGAACGTGACATTCCTTCCTCCCAACGACGCCCAAACCAAACCCACAACCCAACCCCCATACGTAATCCCCTCCCATGATTCCACCACCACCACACACCTATCTCACAATCAATAGCTCGCCAAACCGCCCAGCGCCCCTCCCGATTCGCCCCGCCTCAAACTCCCTATCTGAACACCCCTCCTGCAGGCCCCCCAAAGCGCCCGACTGGCACGCCCACCGCAATCTATTCCGCCCGCCGTGCAGCATCGTGCGTGCGCCCGCACGCAGGGCCCAATGGCACCCGCAACGTGCGCACTTTGCCAGATTAAACTGCGCGGGCTGCGTAATCGGCTGCGGGCGGGCGTCTGCGCGGTGCGGAGTGGGCCGATTGCATGGGTGCGGCGCGCGGTTCGGGTGGACGAGAGGCGTCTGCAGATTGGATGGGCGGCGTTGAGTCGGATTGCTGTCTGTTGGATGCGATGGATGGGCTGCTGTGGACGCCGTGGCTTGGGGTCGGCACAGCTTCGCACCGAGGCGTCGTGCCGGAGGGACAGCCGCATTGCCGTGCGCGGAGGCGTGCTGACGGTCAGCTCGGTTCCTGCGTGCTTCGCCGCACGGCGGCTTGCTTGCTGGCTTGCGTGTACGAGGCGGCTCGTCGAGGTGTCGGATGGCGGTTTTTTTTTTTCATCTACGGCAGATTGGTTCCGCTGACCGGTTGCCGCTGCGCCGGTGACGGTGCGGCGGTCTGCTGCATTTCGGAGTGATTGTTGCGCTGCAGGGTGCTGGGGATTGGTTTACTTGTTACGGGGTGTTTATATAAGTTTGAGAGAAGGTGGGTGGATGATTGGAGGTTTGAGAGGGATCGGATGGACAAGCATGGTAGGTCATGGTAAGATATCGATTTGAGACTTTGTCTTGATTACATGTACAGTATGTACCAGAAAGTCTATCCGTGTAAACATCTGCAAGAAGGCGGAATATGTACTGGAGGATAGGACGTTCCGGCCGCATGAAGAAGGCCTGGGCCTATCCATCCATGTGCATGCAGTCGTGAATCATCGATGTATGCACTCACCAGTCCGACACAGCTAATAGCCTGCCGCACCAGCTTTCCTGTACTCCTCGAAACTATGTATGGAGGAGGCTTCCTCTTCGCGAGCTCTGATGTGCTCCTGCCAGTCATCTTCTTCCTGCTTGTATGTCGTCTCGAATGCTTGCGACTGTCCGCGGTGGAAGTGGAGCGGAGCGCATTTCAGCTGAGCCGCTTCTTGCGTAAGAAGTATATGCTTGACTGTGGATCCTGCGTTCCGTTGTTAGCCACCGAATCCCAACCATCGAGTCGGGAGGGAATCCTACCAGGCGCGTCGAACTTGGAATCCAAGAGCAATCGCTCGATAACAGCCTTCAACCCACGAGCACCCGTGCCCATCGCATTGGCTCTCTTCGCAATTTCTCGCAGCGAGCCGCTTGTGAACCGAATTTCTATGTTGTCGGCTAGAAAGAGCGCTGCCTCTTGCCTAATAAGACTATTTTTCGGCTCGGTGAGAACGCGCACCAGGGCCTCCTCGTCAAGAGCTGACACGGCACAAGTCTTCGCGATGCGACCGACAAGCTCGGGAATCATGCCGTACTTTTGGAGGTCGGCAGGCTCCACGTAGTACAGCACGTTGTATTCCTCCTCGCGGTGTCTCGGCTGTCGCATGCCGTACGCAGTGGGGGCTTCTGTCTCATTGGGGACGTACATTGGCAGATCTTTTCTGAAAGCTGCGACGTCTTCATGACTGAGTACGGTATCGTGCTTTCCGGACTCTGAGCCCACGCCTCTTATTCGAGCTCCAAAGCCAAGGCCTCCTTTTGCTTTGCGATTCATAACGATCTTCTCCAAGCCGACAAATGCACCTGTGCATATGAAGAGTATGTTGTCGGTCCGCACGTTGAACACCTCACTCTTGCCACCGGGACTTGTTGGACCGGCACCAGATGATGGACTGCGGGTTCCATCAAGCGGGTTGTTGGACGGATATCCCGAACTCCCCGAGATGCCGGGAGCTTTGCTGCTGCCACCGCGCTCGGCCTTTGCCTGCAGTTGGAGAGTGGTGCCCTCGATGATCTTGAGTAGCGATTGCTGGACGCCTTCGCCACCGACGTCTTTGCCATGGGCCATCTTCACCCCCGCAATCTTGTCAATCTCGTCCAGTACGATTATACCTCTCTCCGCCGCCTCTACGTCGTAGTTGGCCGCAGCGAGGAGCCTCTGTACGCAGCTCTCCGCATCTTCGCCAATGTATCCAGACTGTGTAAACGGTGTACAGTCTGACATGCTGAAGGGTACGTCGAGCACGCGAGCGAGCGTCTTTGCTATCAGCGTCTTGCCGACGCCTGTAGGACCAAGCATGAGTACATTGGACTTTTCGAACTGAAGACTGCTTGTGTCTTGTAGCGGTGGCGGATCAGGGAGGGGCACGCGCGTGGTCGATTGCTGGCCGGGGAACTCATCTTCTGCCGTGCTTAGTCTGGATCACACAGCTAAAACGCACGCGTCAGACAGAATGGGAGAATGAGAGCCGCATCTACCTTCTACAGGATGGCGATGCAACGTGGCTTGCCGCTGTGCCTTCTCTTCCAACCTAGCCAGCTCGTCTTCCTGCCGCTGCAGCTCGCGAAGCCGTTTGTAATGGTCGTACACGGCCACACTCAGCACCTTCTTTGCGTGGTCCTGGCCGACTACGAACTGGTCCAAATGCTCTTTCAACATGCGGGGCGTGATGCGGCTGACGCCGGAGCTCGACGCATCGGCCAAAGGGCCTTTGGTAGGTTCATCGGGATCGTAGAAGCCTGTGAAGCCCTGGCCGCTGAAGTCGGAGCGGCGGTACTGTGAGCTCGACGAGCTGCTGGCGGAGAAGGCGCGACGGCCGATGCTCGCGAGGGCGAGGTATGACGCCTTTGCCTGTGGGGAGACGGTGATTAGGAGCGTTCGGGAGGCCATGGTGGATGAAGCCGGGAACGCAACGAGTTCGCATAGCGATGCCGGAGCTCTTCACGGCGTGGCGGCGGACAGAGGCTCAAGCAGCTCCCGGTGGTACATGCATGTGAGGAGGGAGCTCTCCGCACTTGGCGGCGGGGCAGATCAGCTCCGATAAGGCGCCACAGACTAGCCACCCATGTGCCGGCGGACGCAGCGCCCGTGGGAGGAAGCGTGTCTCTGGTGAATGCGTCGATTGCGAGAAGCGAGTGCAATTACTTGAGGAATACTGCCATCGCGGCCCGACGTGCGTCTTGTAGAGCTCCTCGCCGTGTGTTGGGCGTGGTGGCGCGTTTCCCCCAGACGCGATGCCCGTTTCTAGCAGGCGCGCTATGACGTGAGCGGCCGACATGGATGCGAGACTTTTGGTTGAGCTGCAGCAGTGGCCACGGAGCCCCGCAATGCTATGCCTCTAGCCTACACATCGGACGCTTGAGCGAGCTGCTGCGTGCCCATAAACACGTCGTGCCTCCTGCGACCTGCCGCCACGAGTCAAACTGCTCCTCTTGATAGCAAACCCTCCGCCCCAGCCTGCCGCCCGCTTTCCACCTCCGCCATGGCGCTCAACGGAGCTTCCAGCAACTCCATGACGGACCATCCCGCTGGACAGGCGCCAAACGACGGAACCGGTGCGTCGAGAGCTCCACCAGCCCCGACAACTGCCATTGACTAACCTCCCCAGGCATCACCCAGCTCGACTCGTATCTCGACCCCTTCAAACCCGCCCTCCGAAGCCGCTACAGCAAAGCACAACAATGGCTGAAGACCATCGACGACACGGAAGGTGGCATGGAGAGCTTCACCAGGGCAAGCACACAGCCCTTAGTTACATTTACCGCATTCTGATTGTATAAAAGGGGTACGAAAAGTTCGGCTTTCAAGTAAAGGACAACGGCGATATAGTATACCGCGAATGGGCTACCAATGCCCTACGCGCCTATCTGATTGGCGATTTCAACAACTGGGACCGTGACGCGACACCCATGACGAAGGACCAATACGGCGTCTTCGAGGTGACCGTGCCTGGCAAGGACGGCAAACCGACGATACCCCACGACTCGAAACTGAAGGTGAGTCTGGCTGTATGAACGGAACATCAAGTCGACTAATGCCTGGCAGATATCGCTCGTCGTCCCGAATCACCACGCCCGGCAAGAGCGCATTCCCGCCTGGATCAAGAGAGTGACCCAAGACCTCAGTGTCTCGCCCGTCTACGACGCGCGCTTCTGGAACCCGCCCAAGGAGGAGCGGTACGTCTTCAAGAACAAGCGGCCCCCGAAACCTGCCAGCGCCCGCATCTACGAGGCCCACGTCGGCATCTCGTCGCCGGAGCCCAAGGTGGCTACATACAAGGAGTTCACACAGAACATGCTCCCGCGGATTAAGAACCTGGGGTACAACGTTATCCAATTGATGGCTATCATGGAGCATGCGTACTACGCAAGCTTCGGCTACCAGATCAACAGCTTCTTCGCCGCCAGCAGTCGTTACGGTCTTCCGGACGACTTGAAGGAGCTTATTGACACCGCTCACGGCCTGGGCATCACCGTATTATTGGATGTTGTACACAGCCATGCTTCCAAGAACGTCTTGGATGGCTTGAACGAGTTCGACGGGAGTGATCATTTGTACTTCCACGAGGGTGTCAAAGGCCGACATGAATTGTGGGACAGCCGGCTGTTCAACTACGGTCATCACGAGGTGCTACGCTTCCTGCTTAGCAATCTGCGTTTTTGGATGGAAGAATATCAGTTCGACGGATTCCGGTTCGACGGCGTGACTAGCATGCTCTACACCCACCATGGCATTGGCACGTAAGTGATTCCAACCTCTCAATCCCACGCATACTAATCAATGCAGTGGCTTCTCGGGTGGCTACCACGAATACTTCGGCCCCGGTGTCGACGAAGAAGGTGTCGTGTATCTCATGCTGGCCAACGAGATGCTACACCGGCTGTACCCCGGAATCATCACCATTGCAGAAGATGTTTCGGGAATGCCGGGCCTTTGCGTGGCACTGTCCCTTGGTGGAATAGGCTTCGACTATCGCCTTGCCATGGCTGTCCCTGACCTGTATATCAAATGGATCAAGGAAAAGGAGGACATCGACTGGGACATGGGCAATCTGGTCTTTACTCTCACGAATCGTCGGCACGGTGAGAAGACGATCGCTTACGCCGAGAGTCACGATCAAGCGTAAGTGTTTAAACGAGCTTGCGGAACCGGTCTAACATGGGACAGACTCGTCGGCGACAAGACGCTGCTGTTCTGGCTGTGCGATGCCCAGATGTACACCCACATGTCTATCATATCCGAGGAGACGCCTGTCATCTCTAGGGGTCTCTCGCTTCACAAGCTGATTCGCCTCATCACGCATGGCCTCGGCGGCGAAGGCTACCTGAACTTTGAAGGCAACGAGTTTGGCCACCCCGAGTGGTTGGACTTTCCCCGAGAAGGCAACGGCAACAGCTTCATGTACGCCCGGCGACAGTTCAACCTCGTTGATGATAAGCTGCTCCGGTATCACTTCCTGAACGACTTTGACAGCAAGATGCAGTGGATGGAGGAGAAGTACGGCTGGCTGCATTCTGCGCAAGCTTATATCAGCTTGAAACATGAAGGCGACAAGGTCATTGTGTTTGAGCGGGCTGGCCTCCTCTGGATTTTCAACTTTCACCCGTCGAACAGCTTTACCGACTACCGCGTTGGTGTCGAACAGGAGGGTACTTACAGGATCGTGCTCAGCACCGATAGCAAGGACTTTGGTGGCCACGGGAACGTCGATGAGAGCACGCGGTTCTTTACCACGCCATTTGCGTGGAACGAGAGGAAGAACTTTGTCCAGGTCTACATCCCGGCTCGGACTGCGATCGTAAGTACTTCCAATCTGCTTGAGATGGTTCACTAATGCGATTGTAGGTGCTTGCGCTGGAGAACACCTTGTAGTCGTGCTCTAAACGTCAGGGCGCAGCTTATGTCGTTGCGGGGGGTTATGATCTCTATAACCATAATGGAATCGTCTGTAAGAGGTCGAGTGCTAGACATGAAGTTGGGAAGATGGTCTCGTTGTTAGCGATGTCGAGCATTTAAAGTTGTTAGAACAGGTGTGGTTTGAGAAGATGCATGAACTACCCAGAAAATACAAACTATGTTTTGTGACGTTTCTAACTATTATGCTTTGCTTTGCGTGAGCTGAGTATGCGGGCTATGTTTTGATCTTGATTTTCTTTTTTTGCGAGAGAGGCACGAGGTCGATCAGCTGCATCACCTTCTGGACAGTCAAGTCTCTCATATCTGGTGCTGACGCCTACCGTGGGGTACTGCTTTACTGCTAACGCGAGAGGGTAGTGACTGTGTTCTTCAATGTCCCTGCTTTGTCAATTGTTGGAGGAGAACCCTTGGAGGCAATCAAGTACAGATCGGGGTAATACGACTAGATTTGGCCCGTAGCATCTGCTTCGCTTGTCCGACTTTCTGTTTAGATACATGCATGTTACACCCTGGCAGGATTAGTGACATTGGGGGTTTGGCGTGCAAAGGTCGTGTTGTTCGGCAGTTCGCGAGATTGCAGTGTTCAAGTGTTAATTTACTTGTGCATTTGAGGTATATATACTATGGTGTTCCCTATTGAGAACGGGGTCGTTTAATCTGCTCCGGCACTTCGCGAGATTTCTCTTTGGACATACATTAGTTTAATCTCTTTCGACTTCGCAACGAAACGTCTCCATTAAGTAGAGGTAAGTGCAGCTATTTCGCAGATCTAGACTTTCTGCTCGTCCTCGTCTTCTTCTTTTAATGTACTTCTGCCTGCCTCCTGCGATGCCTTGTCGCAGGCTTACGGTCCTCGACGCCCGCCCGTGTGCGCACATCGAATGTGCTCGCAAGCATGCAGCACCTAATCATGCCGCCTCTAATAAGTATTAGACTAGCAGCGGTTAAAGAAGTCCATCTCTTCCTTCTCTAGACCTCTACAGTATACACCTTTGTGCAATAGCTCTACAAGCACGCACATATATTCTCTTTATTTCTTTAGCTTATTACAGTTCCTTTCATACAGATTATAAGAAGTTATAATCATACTACTTATGTAGTAGAGTGCTACCTGTGTGAGCCTATCTTTAAAATCCTTCTCGCTGCCTACTTATGTAGAGTAGCCTAAGCTTGATTATACGCGCGTGCTACTAGCTAGGGTAGTTATAGATAGCGCTCTCTAGAGTTTTCTTCGTTACTTTGTAGAGCTAATTGGTAGTATACAGGTACAGATATACAAGAGAATAGGGTAACAGAGTCGTCCTCGCTCAACAAGTTAACGATTAGTAGGAGGGTCGAGGGTGCAGACGATGACTATAACATAACGATAGTTACAAGAGGACGACAGTAAGGCAGTTTGAATTTATATATTAAGAGAGTGACGTACGAAGGAGCAGCAGCTCGTAGAGACGTGATAATAGTAGTGACAGGAGAGAGAAGATAGGAGCTGTTGCAGCGCAGACGCAGACTTTTACTATTGCTTTAAAGATAGTAGCAGGTTACGTCGCTCGTTGCTCGCATGCCATAGTCGAAGTTGTAGGTTGTTGAGAGTTGCTACTAGCCTTGTCTAGCTGCTACACTAGGTTTCGGTGCATCACTATACGTTAAAGGCCTTAGACTAAGGGCCCACTAGACGTAATAATTAGGCTGTTGCCGTGAGCTCTGAGCTGCACGAGTTACTACACAAAAGAGGTTCGGATATGCTATAGTGTATGGATGGATGCGAATGTGAGCGGATCTGAGCTGAGATGAGCTGCGGACTGGGAGGGTTAATTGAGAAATCGTTGAGCGAGGCTATGTAACGACTGTTGGTAAAGCTCGTCCAGGAGGCTGTCGGCACATAGGACAGCAAATACAAAATTTCCTCAGCTTCGGTTCGTGACGTGTGCAGCGCAGCCTGAAAGACCTGAGAGATAGGTCGACAATGTTGTTGAATGGATGGTTCGCTCGCGGGTATCACTGCGCTCGCTCGGGCGTTGATGGTAAAGCTTATCCAAGAGGACGTCGGCGTATAAAACAGCAAATCAAAATTTACCTAGCCTCTACTTGCGACGTGTGCAATGCAGCCTGAGACTCCGATAGTAACAATGGATAGATGGATGGCTCGCTCACGGGTACTACTGCGCTCAGGCATTGATGGTAAAGCTCATCTAGAAGGGTGTCGACACATAGGACAGCAAATTAAAGATTTCCCCAGCTTCGGTTCGCGACGTGTGCAGTGCAGCCTGCGAAACCTGGGAGATAGGTCGACAATGTCAATGAACAAATGGCTCGCTCGCGGGTATCACTGCGCTCGCTCGGGCGTTGATAGTAAAGCTCATCTAGGAGGGTGTCGGTACATAAAACAGCATATCAAAGGATTTTCCCAGCTTCGATTTGCGACGTGTGCAGCGCCTGAGAGACCTGAGAGATAAGTCGACAATGTCAATGAACGGATGGCTCGCTCGCGGGTATCACTGCGCTCGCTCGGGCGTTGATGGTAAAGCTCATCCAAGAGGATGTCGACATATAAAACAGCAAATCGAAAATTTCCCTAGCCTCTATTTGCGACGTGTGCATTGCAGCCTGAGACTCCGACAATAACAATAGATAGATGGATGGCTCGCTCGCGGGTACCACTACGCTCAGGCGTTGATGGTAAAGCTCATCTAGGAGGGTGTTGGTACATAAAACAGCATATCAAAGAATTTTACCAGCGTCGATTGCAACGTGTGCAGCAGCACAGCCTGAGAGATTCCGACAATGACAATGAATGGATGGATGGATGGAAGCTCGCTCGCGGGTATCACTGCGCTCAGGCGTTGATGTTGCCGGGTGAGCGAAAATGTTAGGTAAGCGGGCGCGCTCGGGCCGTCCGACTGTCTCTTTTGCTTCCTCCCGCAAGCTCCCTCTCCCCATTTCAACCCTCCTCCCCACTCCCACCCACCGTCTCCATCCATCGCCATAATGCTTAAAAGGTACGCTCGAGCTCGCCTGAGGCCAATTGGCGATGAGTCCGCAGCTAATTCGATGAAATACAGCGGCTTCCAGCGGTCGCTACGGGCTTTCCGCCCTGCCGCCGCGCAGCGAGCGTTCAACCCCATCCGCTCCTCTTTCGCGCCCGCGCTGTCGGCCAGGTTCGCCTCCACCGAGTCTGCAAAGGACGGCAGGATCCATTCGGTCATTGGTGCCGTGGTTGACGGTACGGAAACCCCAGTTCTTCGATGTCTTTACGTCCGAAAACTTTTACCGATCCCGGCTATCCCTCTTCGCCTTGGCCATTGCAGCTCGCATCACAATAACCCGCGCTGACATCAATTCCAGTCAAGTTCGATACGGAGCAGCTCCCGGCTATTCTCAACGCCTTGACGACCGACAATGGCGGTAACAAGTTGGTGCTCGAGGTTGCGGTAAGGATGCCAAGCATCGGACAGCTGGAAGCTTGGTGCTGATGCCGCGTAGCAACATTTGGGTGAGAACGTCGTCAGGTGTATTGCCATGGACGGTAAGTCGATGCGACACTGCTGCTGCGATGCATGAATCTAATTGCGATGATCGTAGGTACCGAGGGTCTTGTCCGAGGCTCCAAGGCCACCGACACTGGCTCCCCCATTATGATTCCCGTCGGCCGTGGCACTCTCGGCCGCATCATGAACGTCACTGGTGACCCCATTGACGAGCGTGGTCCCATCAAGCATGAGAAGAAGCTCCCCATTCACGCCGATCCCCCGGCGTTCATCGACCAGTCCACCTCTGCTGAGGTGCTCGTAACTGGTATCAAGGTCGTCGATCTGTTGGCCCCCTACGCTCGTGGTGGAAAGATTGGTCTCTTCGGAGGTGCTGGTGTCGGAAAGACCGTGTTCATTCAGGAGCTGATTGTAAGGAAGCACTGGCAATCATCGGGACTTGGCTAACAATCTCCAGAACAACATCGCAAAGGCCCACGGTGGTTTCTCTGTCTTCACTGGTGTCGGTGAGCGAACCCGCGAGGGTAACGATCTGTACAAGGAAATGCAGGAGACCTCCGTCATTCAACTTGACGGCGAGTCCAAGGTCGCCCTGGTCTTCGGTCAGATGAACGAGCCCCCAGGGGCTCGCGCCCGTGTTGCCCTCACTGGCCTTACTGTAGCGGAATTCTTCAGAGATGAAGAGGGTCAGGATGTGTTGCTCTTCATTGACAACATTTTCCGCTTCACCCAGGCCGGTTCCGAGGTGTCTGCTCTGCTTGGTCGTATTCCCTCTGCCGTCGGTTACCAGCCCACGCTCGCCGTCGACATGGGTCTCATGCAGGAACGTATCACCACCACCCACAAGGGCTCCATCACCTCCGTCCAGGCCGTCTACGTGCCCGCTGACGATTTGACGGATCCTGCCCCGGCTACCACCTTCGCCCATTTGGACGCCACCACTGTCTTGTCCCGTGGTATCTCCGAGTTGGGTATCTACCCTGCCGTCGACCCTCTTGACTCCAAGTCCCGCATGTTGGACCCCCGTGTTGTCGGTCAGGACCACTACGACACCGCCACGCGTGTCCAGCAGATCCTCCAGGAGTACAAGTCGCTGCAGGACATCATCGCCATTCTCGGTATGGACGAGCTGTCAGAAGCTGATAAGCTTACCGTCGAGCGTGCCCGTAAGATCCAGAGGTTCCTGAGCCAGCCTTTCACTGTCGCCCACGTGTTCACCGGTATTGAGGGCACGCTCGTGGACCTTAAGGACACCATCAACTCTTTCAAGTCCATCCTCAGCGGTGAGGGTGATGACCTACCAGAAGGTGAGTTTTACTGTGTCCTCATTTCATGATGATAGAGACTAATCGTAATGCAGGTGCTTTCTACATGGTCGGTGACTTGGCGTCGGCAAGGGCCAAGGGTGAGAAGATTCTCGCGGAGCTTGAGAAGTCATAGACGATGCGATAGCGTTTGGTGGGCAAAAGTGAGGGGTGTGGGCCGTTGGTATTTGCAAGGCTCGCTGGTTTTAGCGATCCCCTTAACTCCTGTATAAAATGTATACCATTGCGAAAAGGGACGATCGACATCTACAGCCGGCGGGTGCTTGGAAGGCCAATGGTCTTCCGCTGTGTAATCTTATCTCCATACTTGCATGCAAAGATGCCGTTTCTCCTGTGTTCTAAAGATGTCTTCTGATTGCTGCTTTTCTGTTTGTGCTGTGACTCACACGGATGGTGTGTTGGGCTCTTTGCGAAAGGCTTGCTGTCGGGTGTCTACTACTGACAACGGCGATGAAGATAGGGTAACACGGGACATTCTCTTCGGTACTTCCTGGTAGGTCTAGGCCATCTACTCAGACGTCACGTTTACAACCGCGCTACAGCTCAGACTATGGAGTGATTACAGTGAGTCTCTCAGGCTGCGCTGCACATGTCGCAAACCGAAGCTGGGGAAAGTTTTGATTGCTGATTTATGTGCTGACACCCTCCTAGATGAGCTTTACTATCAACGCCCGAGCGAGCGCAGTGATACCCGCGAGCGAGCCATTTGTTCATTGACATTGTCGACCTATCTCCCAGGTTTCGCAGGCTGCACTGCACACGTCGCGAACCGAAGCTGGGGAAAGTTTTGATTGCTGATTTATGTGCTGACACCCTCCTAGATGAGCTTTACCACCAACGCCCGAGCGAGCGCAGTGATACCCGCGAGCGAGGAATCCAGACAAGGTCCTCAAGACTGCTGAGACGGTCCGCAAGAAGGCCCTGGAAAGCCACCGGTTCTTCTGCGGTGACTGCGAAGTCGCTCTTGCTACCGCCAGTGCACTTGAGAAGCACAAGATGCCACGTCAACATCAGGATTGCATAGCTGGCATCCCCAAGGCATCGCCGCACCCCTATGCTGCATCCAAGGCCACGCACAGAATGCAACGGGTACAAAACCAAGAATATCGCTACTCACCCTGTGACAACCAAATCAATGGAGCTTCCTTCCCATCCATTGACATTGTCGACCTGTCTCACGCTAGTCGGTCGCTTTTCGGCTTGTTGCTGCCTTTGAGATACCAGATCATTTTCACATTGGACTAGCAAGAGTCTCGCTGGCTCAGGAAATAGCGAATCTGCTGCGTCAATCTGCCTAGAGATTGAACATCGCTCTGGATGTTTATGAGATACTAGCTGAGAAAGCGGAACTAATGCACGACTTGGGAAAACGCATCTGTTTCATATGGTCGATTGTCACCACCATCTCTCGTCCATGCATCCATCATACAAAACGGTAATACAGCCCACAACGCCCAACAGAACAGTGCGTAACACGACGAGAAAGACCAGTAAACCACACAGACCTAGTTATCAGTTCCTCTCCCCCAAGCCGCCGGCCGTCCCGGATGCAACCCTCCCAGCCCCCCCAACCCCCCCACTCCCCCCCCCCCCCCCCCCCCCCCCCACACCACCCCCCCCCCCCCCCCCCCACCCCCCCCCCCCCCCCCCCCCCCCCCCCCCCCCCCCCCCCCCCCCCCCCCCCCCCCCCCCCCCCCCCC